>Ga0209542_10000081_pt1 | contig 241191 bp, 232 predicted proteins | sample RifCSPhighO2_01_FD_184028 | JGI IMG/M metagenome (GOLD analysis project Ga0209542, IMG submission 184028) | Soil microbial communities from Rifle, Colorado - Rifle CSP2_plank highO2_0.1 (SPAdes) (version 2) | ecosystem: Environmental > Terrestrial > Deep subsurface > Rock core/Sediment ...
GAGGCGATGCGCCTCCCCCGAGTGGTTGAAAATCCCGCGCACCAGCGCCTGGCTGGAAACAACGCGAGACCCGGAGTTATCCACCATTCTCCGGCCAGGTTTGCGGTGTGGCTGTTGAACTGCCGGGGCTTCCCCGCCGGCTCCACTCCCGCACTCGACAGAGGAACAACGTCGCGGATCACTGGCGATCGGAGCACCCTCCGAACCCTCCGCGCAACGTAGCCTCTGTCGATTCTTTGGCTCCACTAACAGAGCCCGAAAAAAACCAGCAAATTACTAACAACTTGAGAACTACTTAAATTAATACTCCACAAATGTTTACATCCTTTAAGGCCAAATATATCTTACTTGAATGCCTAGATTTCGAGGTATTTGCTGGCTTTTTTCGAGCCCAGTTAAGGACCCGATATGTAAAGAACTTATTGTCTATCCATTATAGCAAATTGAAACTCAATTGTCAACAACCTCCACCTCCGGCTCTAACTCTATTCCAAATCTATCTTTTACCGATCTTTTAATCTCCTCCGAAAAATGGATTACTTCTTCCGCTGTTCCATTTCCGTAATTAACCAAAACTAGGGAGTGCTTATCGGACACTCCAACATTTCCCAGTTGTTTCCCTTTCCAACCACATTTTTCTATAAGCTGTCCGGCTAAAAGTTTTACCCAACCACTACCCATATCGTACCCTTTTAAATCAGAGTGTTTAGAAATTAGAAATTGATAACCGGACATTTCTATAATTGGATTTTTAAAAAACGAACCCGCATTTCCGACTTCAGATGGGTAGGGCAATTTTTTCTTTCTAATATTAATAACCGCCTGTCTAACACCAACTATCGACGGGGTAACATTTTCAAAAAATTTAACAAGGTCTGGATATTTAATATTTGGTTCAAGATTTTTCAATAGTTTAAGATCCACTTTCAAAATAACTAAATCATCGCGGTTTTTAAAAACACTATCTCTATACCCAAAATGACAATCTTTGTTAAAAAAAGTCTTAATTCCTCCAGACTTTGCATCAAATACTTCAACACCCAACAAGACATCTTTTAACTCCACACCATAAGCGCCGATGTTCTGACAAACTGCGCCCCCGGCCGTGCCAGGTATCAACGACAAATTTTCTATACCGCCCAAATTTCTTTCAACCGCTTTTTCAACCACATCATCCCAACTTTCCCCAGCTCCGGCAATCAAGATTGAATAATCTTTATCATCTTTGAATTTCAACCCTTTAATCTCCATTTTTATAACCAACCCGCTAAACCCTTTGCCAGAAAATAAAATATTGCTTCCTCCGCCTAAGATGAAGAACCGCAGATTGTTTTCTTTTGAAAATTTTAACGCTTCGCGAAATTCAATAATATTCCCGACCTCGCAAAAATATCTCGCCGGCCCACCAATTTTAAAAGTCGTATACGGCGCCAAAATCACATTTTCCTTAATAATCATTTATAATAAACCCTCCCATCAATTCTTAAGTCAATGTATTGTGGATGGAAATCAAGATCACCCTTTTTGTCATTCATGAATATCTTCAAGGTAGCTAGCTGATTTTGAACATCAGAGTCCGTAGTAAAAGCAATATAGTAATCAGCAGTATAAACACGAAATTCGTTAAATGAGCCTGCTGGTATTACTATATTTTTTATTTCTCCGGGCATTTTTTTTGCAATTTCCATTATTGGCCTAAAAAAGTCGCCATCTATTTTTTTGCTCTCGTTTTGTCTGTCGTCCTCTATTGTCAGAAATATGAAGCCGGATGATTTGGCTGGCTGGCCCCAAAGAACTTTCTCCTCATCAAAATAATAGCAATCATTTTTGAAACACCACACACCAACTGGTTTTCTTTCCAAAAAATTTAATACCAAACCATGAAGAAGTTTCCTTTGGACATTCACCGATTTAAAAACTGGGTATTCCGAGGCAAATTCTTTTTCAAAATCACCAACCCCCACAAAAAAGAGATTGTTTCTTCGAGGCAAATATGAGAGTAGATTTTGACTCAAATTTCCTTCTATTTTTGTCCGAAACACATCTGAACTTACAGTATCTAAACCGTTAAAACTCACCTCCCTGACATCAAACATCCTCGAAAAGAACAAAAGATAAATTATTCCAGCCACAACGGCAACCGTCCCAAGCACTACTATAACAATCTTCAAAACAAAAGCCCGGCGATGCCGACGCATCGCCTCATCTTTATGATTTAAACTTTTTATATTAACCGGCCTCATAAACACATTATATCTATAAAAACTCAAACAGAAAACCGCCTTTCGACGGTTTTCTGCATTCCGTATCCTTAACCCTTTAGTTAAGGTTTAATTTTATTTAATAATCCAGACAGGTGAAGAAATATCCCACCCAACCAGATCGTTCCCGAACTGTCTTTTTAATGCATCCATAACCGGATCCATGTATTCTTTATTCTGACCGGCTGCCGGTACCTTATCAGAATTGTCATAGGTAAATCCTATGCCATACTGATCTTTTGAACATTGCCTAATATATACCTGAAGATACTTTGGGTTTTCTATGGCCTTTTTAGCAACTTCCACCAATTGCTCTAAAGAAACTTTGTCGCTAAATTTCCACAAACCCATAATATAGTTTTTCTTGTATTGATCATTTGCTTCGTGATCCGACCAATCTGCTATATTTTTCTGCATGAAATGAAAGAAAAGGAATGGAAAGGAACGGAGTATCTATATAATACCACAAAACCTCCTAAAAAGCAACTGTAACTTAGGTGATAAGTATCTATTTTATCTCTTTAATTCCGCCCATAAACTTGCGAAGAACCTTGGGAACTTCAATGGTTCCTTTTTTAGTTTGATAGTTTTCCATAATGGCAATAAGGGTTCTGCCAATAGCTAAAGCGGTGGCATCATTCATATGCACAAACTCCGAACCTCCGGCTCTTTTTACTTTAGTTCCAAGTCGCCTCGCTTGATAATCCGTCATTAAATCAGCTGTATGCGTCTCTCTGTATCTATCCTGACCGGGCATCCACATTTCCAAATCTATCTGTCTGGCATCGGGTCCACCCATGTCTCCAGTGCATATCGCCACCACCTGATAAGGTATATTCAGCGACTGAACTAAGTATTCCTGCATGCCCACAAATAAATCCTGTTCTTTAATTGAATCTTCCGGCAAACAAAATGATTCCATTTCTAACTTATCAAACTGGTGAACTCTTAGTATGCCTTTCATGTCTTTGCCGTAAGAACCGGCTTCTCTTCTGAAAGCAGTAGAGTAGCCGATATATCTAATGGGCAAATCTTTCTCGTTAAATGTTTCATCCATATGCATAGCTCCAAGAGTATGTTCAGCACTGCCAACAAGATATATATCATCAGCCGGCATATAATATCTTTCTTCTTTCGGTTCCAAACGAGCCATTTTCTGCATAGAATCAGGTCTTATTAATACCGGTGGTATAACAGGTATAAATGGATTAGTTTTTAAATCTAAGTTATTATTTTTAATTATTTTTTTGATAAGCTTCTCATCCACAAAGACAGACATGGCATATTGAATTAAAGTAAATTGCATTAAAGCCAATCCTCTTTTTAAATAGGTAAATCTTGCTCCTGAAACTTTTGATGCTCTTTCGTTATCGATCAAGTCCAATGCCTCACCAATCTCCCAATGCTCCTTCGGTTTAAAATCAAATTTTCTTACCTTTCCCCATTTTCTTAAAACCTTATTCGCAGATTCATCTTTTCCTATCGGCGTATCGTCAGTGGGTATATTCGGAACTACCATCATCAATCGTTCATATTCTTCCTCAACAGATTTCAATTCATTTTCTATCAATTTGATTTTTTCTTTTAAAGCTTTTAACTCTTCCAAGTCAACCGGTGATTGTGGCCCCTTGGAACGTTTGTTCTGTTCCGCTTTCAAAATCTCTGACTCACTCAGCAAGTGCCGGCGCCTCTCATCGGCAGCCAATAGTTTGTCCAAGTCCAAATTGGCCTTCTTGTTTTTGATGGCTTCCCTGATTTTGTCTATATTATTTCTGATAAATTTTATGTCTAACATGTTTAGTCCCTAGGTTTCATTAAGGGGAAAATTTGAGTTTCTCTGATTGGCTTGCCCATCAAGAAACTGAACAATCTCTCGCTAAAACCGTGGCCGGCTGTAGGAGGCATGCCGTATTCCAACGCCTCAACAAAGTCCTTGTCCATAGGCTGAGCTTCTGCATCTCCTGCTTCTCTCATTTTTTCTTGAGTTTCAAAGCGTTCTCTTTGATCTATCGGGTCATTAAGTTCGCTATATCCTTGACCTACTTCTGAACCGGCAATAATAAAATGAAAGCGTTCTGTGGTGTTTGGATTTTCCGGAGTTGTTTTTGATAAAGGTGAAACTATTTTGGGCTCATTAATCAAAATGGCCGGCCCGCCGATATTTTTCCGGCAATACTTCCACAGAGAATCAATTAAACGTGCCCTATTTTCAGCTTTATTATATTCAACCTTAAGTTCTTCCAATTTCTTCTTTATTTCCTTATCACTCGCTTCCCAAATATTAATTCCTGTTTGTTTTTTAACTTCTTCTGAGTAATCAATTAGAGGCCATTGGCTTCCAAGATCAATGTTAAAATTGTTTATTTTAAACTTAAGTGTTCCAAATGTTTTTTCAGCAGCGTAACGATAACAGTCCTGCAAAAATTTATACATATCTTTATAGTTTGCATAGGCCCAGTAAGCTTCGCATTGAGTATAGTCCTGCAAATGCTCAGTAGACATGCCCTCGTTGCGAAAAATTCTTCCTATTTCAAAAGTTTTATTAAAACCGGCAACCATTAGTCTTTTTTGCCAAAGCTCGCCTGCTGAAATACGTAGGTACACATCAATATCCAATGCGTTGTGATGAGTCTTAAAAGGCGTCGCGTCTGCTCCACCTACAGTAGTTTCTAAAACCGGGGTTTCAACTTCTAAAAAACCTCTTTCAACATGAAACTCTCTGACCGCATTCCAAAATAAAGCTTTCTTTTCAACAACTTCTCTTAATTCGGGATTAAAAATAAAATCCAGATATCTTTTTCTTAGTCTTTCTTCAACATCCTGTAAACCATGCCATTTTTCCGGCAAAGGCAGGAGAGCCTTAGTGAGTAGTAAGTAGTGAGTAGTGAGTAGGGTTTTTTCTTCCTGTTTTGTTTTAAACAAAGTTCCTTTTGCCTCAATAAAGTCCCCAATATCTATAAGCTCACTGAATTGTTTAAATTTATCACTGCCGACAACATCTTCTTTTATGAAACACTGGATTTTTCCAGAGCCATCATTGATATCAAAAAAAACAGAACCTCCATGTTCGCGCCTTGCCATTATTCTTCCGGCTAAAGTAATTTCTTTTCGCTCCTTCCATTCATCGTAATTCTCAATAGCTTCTTTAATATAATTAGTCCGGCTTGAAATAGCCGGATAGGGATCAATACCGGACTTCCTTAATTCTTCAACTTTTTTAATTTTTATACTACGTATTTCATCTAAAGCCATAGATAAATGATAGCAAAAATAAATAAAAAATCCACTTTCTGAATAGTTGACACAACCTCCACGCATACGGAGGGAGACGCCTTCATCCCACGAAGACCGCATAAAATTCTACTGAATTTTTGCTCTATCTCGGCCCGGGGTAGCCTCCGAACGTTCTTCTTTGGGATAAAGGTGTCTCCCTCCGCTAGTTGAGTCGATATTAAATGGTGATTGGAAATATATGTTCAAACTAAATAATAAAATCAACGGCTCACAGGTGTGAATCGTTGAAATTGGCACAAAAGGCCGATTTTTATTTGGGTTGACAAAGTGGTCAAAAGTATGCTATAATGTAAATTACGTTCACTGACAATCCGGTCAGTCCGTAAACCCCGCTAAACGCGGGGGACGAAGGAGACAGCCACATGGCACTGAAATACACGGTCACATCGACCAGAGAGAACAGCAAGGGTGGCAAGCAGATCACGGTGACGATCGGCGAGGGGAGCAACAAGCGCTCCCACACCCGCCACCTCCACCGTCAGGGCGGCGCCCTGATCGGCCTGAACATCGACGAGCGGGCCATCCCGCTCAACGAACGGTACGAGCAAGAGCTCGCCGAGGCCAAGAGCAAGCTCGCCAGTGCCGAGGCGGCGCTCGACGGCCTCAAGAAGAAGCTCGAGGTCATCGAAGGTGTCGAACCGCATGATGCGGTCGAAACCCTCGGAGTCGACGCGGCCAAAGCAATGATCAAAGCGATGATTGAGATCATCATGGTCGAGGTCACCACAGCCGAAGAGCACTTCATCGACGCCAAGGCGAAGCTGGACATCGTCCGACGGGACCTCCCGCTGATGATGGAGTTCCACGGCCCCGGCCTGACCCTCTAGGCCAACGTCAACGAACCAGCTGTGGATAACCGACTTCGCAAGTCGGTTATCCACAGGCAAACGAAAAGAGACGCCAAAAGGCCCCGCAACGGGGCCTATTTTTCATGCTTATTAATTTATATCATAGCGAACGCTTTATTCCAAAGAAGAACGTTCGCAGGTGGGTAGTCGAGAGAGAGCAAAAACCCAACAGGGTTTTATGCGGTCTGATTTGGGATGAGGCGTTCGCGACTAATTCACCTCGACTATTTTATATTCAACTATTCCTTTCGGGGTTCTTGCTTCAACTTTGTCCCCTTTTTTGTGTCCTAGAAATGCCTGACCTAACGGAGATTCATTTGAAATAAACCCTTTGGCCGGATCGGATTCAGCGGCGCCGACAATTACGAAAGAGCGAACTCCGGTGTTAGACTCTACTTTAATACTTGAGCCAACACCAATAGTTCCGCTAGTGTTATTTCCGGTTATAATTACAGCATTTTCAAGAGTGTTTCTTATGTCTTCCATTCTGCCTTCATTCAACGCTTGAGCTTCTTTTGCCGAATCATATTCCGCGTTTTCGGACAGATCGCCCAATTCCTTGGCTTCTTTGATGCGCTGGGCTATTTCCGGACGCAAAACATTAAGTCGTTCTTCCAGTTCTTTTTTTAATTTTTCTAATCCTTCTTTACTAAAATATTGATTATCCATAGCTTTAATTAAAATTTAATTAGAAAAGTATACTACAACTTACGATTTAATTCAAGGCTTCTGTTGATACTCCCCAAAATACCATTTTAACACATTATGGGCGGCGCGTATGGCCAAACCTTGGTTTGACACCGAACCTTCTATAAGAACCGTAATATTGAGTTCGGGGTTATCAAAAGGAGCAAACGCGGTAAACAAAGAATTAATACTTTTGCCCTTTACCACTTCGGCCGTACCAGTTTTTGCTCCGGCTTTAACCGGCAAATCTTTCAATATTCCGGCCGTTCCAGAAATTACAGTTTCTTCCATATAGCTTTTCATTTCCTGTATAATATTATCTTCGAAAGGCAGTTTCGCCAGCGCCTGCTGTTTGAATATTTCCATATCGTTATTGTTTTCATCAACAACCTTTTGGGCAATCATCGGCTTATAAATAGTTCCTCCGTTGGCTATGGCCGAAATGTAAGAATTGAGCCACAAAGGAGTCACTAAAAGATCCCCTTGGCCGATAGATATGTTGTAGGTGTCTCCCTGATACCAATTCTCGCCTCTTGTTTTGAGCTTCCAGTCAGGGGTGGGGACAAAACCGCTCTCCTCTCCGGGAATATCTATCCCCAATTTTGAGTTGGCCATTACAGCCATTAGATATTTATCTATTTTTTCAGCACCAAGGCCGAGAATGTTGCCTCCGTCAGCCGGCGGACCTCCTCCTACGGTAAAGAAGAAAATATTGCACGATTGGGCAATAGACTTTTTTAAATTGAAAAGGCCATAATCCTGTCTCCAGTTTTTGAAAATATAGGGAGAATTTTTATCAAAAGGATTAGGGACGGTCAAACTTATGCAGTCCTTGATTGTGTCCTGTGGAGTAACTATCCCTTCCTGAAGAGCAGTCATTCCTATAAACGGCTTGATAGTTGAACCTGGATTATACAATCCGCCGATAACCCTGTTGAACAGAGGCTTGGTTTTGCTTTCAAAAAGATTTTTGAACTGACTGTCAGATAGACCTTTCACAAAAAGATTATTGTCAAAAGATGGAAAACTAACCATCGCCAAAACGGCGCCGTTTTGAGGATTTTGAATTATCGCCGCGCCACGAGACAAGCCTGCTGAAACCAAAATTTCACGAAGTTCATTATACAACTTCTTCTGTAAATCATGGTCAATATTCAAAACCAGATTCTTTCCTTGAACCGGATCTGTGTTTAAATCATTTTTCTGATCTTTCCCAAATTGAGGATCCTCGATAGTTTTACCGTTGGAACTGAAAAAAATCCTACCATGATCTCCTCTCAAAACCTCTTCATACCAAGCTTCTGCCCCCAAGCGGCCTATCATATCGGTGGAATAATAATACTCATCTTTAAAATCATCCTGATTAACTTTTCCGATATAACCAATGATCTGTGAAAACTCCTGTCCGCTTACATAATATCGCTTGACATTTGGAACCACATAGTAACCATCAGGATCAAGGTATTTGATAGCCAGAACCTGATCTTTGTTTAGATTGGTTGCTGCAAAAAAATTAGAATTTGCCCTAATCCCTTCAGAAATAAAAATTCTAAACTCTTCTGGTTTAATCTTTAAAACTTCGGCTACCTTGTCTCTATTGACATCTGATGGATTCGCTTTAACCTCTCTTGAGAAAACAAGCAAGTCAAAACTTGGTAAATTTTTGACCAACTGTTTTCCAAACCGATCCATTATAACTCCCCTGGGCGGTGGAATGGGGAAATTAACAGACTTATTTTGTAAGGCAAGATCTGCATAAGAATCGTGATCAGCAATTCCTATTTTAAAAGTAAAGGTCATGGCTACAGCAAGCAAAATCAAAGCAACCATAAAAGTAAACCTAAAAACATCGGCCGAAATTGGCGTTTCAATATCAGAATATTCGCTGCCCGAATCTAAAAGTGTCTCTTCCGGAGAAACCCAATCTTCATTTACGGATACTCTGTAGTCTTTAAACATTTTAAATTATCTTACTTACCAGAATTGAGGCCTCCCAAAAAATAATAAACATTATTACCCCCGTAATAATGACGGAGGCCTTGCTTCTGATATTAAAAAAGGTATTTAATAAAAAGAATACTCCTGTCGATACCAACAAAGACGATATCAATATCCCGAACCTTAACCCCCAATAAAACTCCGCTGTTCCGGAAAATACCACGCCCAGAATCAGGCCCTGAAAATCGACTTTGCGTTGCAAAATCATGATTACAATAAACATTACCGTCAAAAAACTCTCTCTAAAACCAAAAAGTCCTGGAAAGATTGCGCCATCAAAAAACATGACCACCAAAAATAAAACAATGATCAACCAAATTTTCATTTTTTATTTAATTTGTAAAATCAACACCTTGCCTAATTTTACATCTTTAACAGCAGGTCGGATGCGTATCTTCTTAAACATCTGGTTCGAATTATCTTCAATGTGGTCCACGAAACCAATAATCAGTGCCGGAGGGAAAAAATCATTACCAGTTGATATTATTATGTCTTTCTCTTGTATTTCATCGCTTTGAACAATAAAATCAAGATACATGCCTTCATTTAAGGAACCCCTGGCAATACCGACCGTTTTTGAATTCAATACTTTGGATGTAATTTTAAATTCGGGATCGGACACAAAAAGGACTCTCGAAAAATTTTTCATGACTATCTGTATTTTTCCCACCAAAACTCCTTCGGTCGTCACTATAATATCTCCTTCAGAAATGCCATCTTGAGATCCTTTATTAAGAAGGACATTATATCCAGTTGGAGCCAGATTAAAATTGAAAATACCCCCATAAACAACTGGATACTTTAATTTCCGGGTGATTCGGGCCGCTTGTCTTAAAAACTCATTTTCCTCTTCTAAATTGTCTATTTTCGCTCGTAAATTAACGATTAATTCTTCGTCTTCTTTTAATCTGTCATTCTCATCCGCAAGACGGTTGAAATTTTTTATTTTTCCTACCAATCCACCAAAATTTTCCGCTTTGATAAACAGATAACTACCCATGTTTATTAAAGTTTTCGGATAAAAAATAAATCCATCTTTAATGATATGTTTGTTAAAAAAAATAGCACCAATAACAGCTATCAATAAAATAGCACCGGATTTTATCGGTGACTTTTTCATTAATTAAAAATAGTCGTCTTTTTGGGTGGCAACCAGAACATTTTTTAGTTGGTCGACATTTTCAAGCACAAAACCGCAACCCCTCGCAACAGCGGTTAAGGGATCATCCACTATTTTTACAAACAACTTCGTTTCATGAGCTATTATTTTATCCAAACCCTTCAAAAGTGCCCCGCCTCCGGCAAGAAATATAAATCTATTTATCAAGTCAGCTGTTAATTCAGGAGGGGTTTCCTCGATCGTATTTTTAACGGCGAGAACAATACTTTTTACGGAACGCTGCATCGCTTCCCTAACCTCTTCCGAGGTTATAGATATTTCTTTAGGTAAGCCAGAGACCAAATCTCTGCCCCTCACAAAGCCGTCTTCCTCATCTTTTTCAGAAGGATGAGCCGAACCCAATGTTAATTTCAAGTTTTCTGCCGTAGATTCTCCAACCAAAAGATTTCTTTCTTCTCGTAAATATCTAACAATGTCTTCATTGAGCTTGTCTCCGGCAACCCGCAAAGAACGGGAAGCTATAACACCGCCCATAGAAATGACGGCTACCTCGGTCGTGCCGCCACCCATGTCAACTATCACATTGGCTACCGCTTCGTGAACAGGCAGACGAGCTCCAATAGCTGCTGCCATCGGCTCTTCAATAAGATAAACTTCTCTCGCGCCGGCGTTGTAAGTAGCATCTTCAACGGCCCTTTTTTCCACTTCCGTCACTCCCGAAGGAATTCCCACAACCACTCTTGGCCGAGGCAATAAAACAAAACCCTCTCGATGAACTTTATCTATAAAATACTTGAGCATCTGTTCAGTCACTTCAAAGTCGGAAACAACCCCATTGATCAAGGGTCGAGAAACTGTAATATATCCCGGCGTCCGGCCAACCATTGTTCTGGCTTCTTTGCCAATAGCAAGTATTTTGCCGGTTTTTTGGTTCACTGCCACAATTGACGGTTCATTGATTACAATTCCTTTTCCTCGAACATAAACCAGGGTATTTGCCGTACCCAGATCAATTCCAATGTCTTTTGACCAAAAACCAAACAGCTTGTTGAACATTGGTTAAAACATATCAGAATTAATATAAACAATCAAAAACAAAAATCGTAGTAGAAATCTTAAGGAGGCATGAGCTCTATAAAGATTGAGAAATATCGGACAACTTAACGAGTTTGAAATCTTTTTCGTTGCGGAGCTTGAGTTCAACGCTCTCTTTTTCAAGAGTTTTTTTGCTAACGACAATTCTAATTGGACAGCCGATAAGATCGGCATCGGCAAATTTTTCTCCCGCGGTTTTGTCTTCCCGGTCATCGTATAGAACCTCAGCGCCGGAATTTGCCAAATCGTCATAAACTTTATCCGCCTTTTTGTTTTGTTCCAAAGAGATCAAATGAACCTTATAGGGCGCAATGTTTTCCGGCCAGATAATTCCTTCCTCATCACAAGACACTTCAACAACCGTTCCCATCAGTCTTCCCGGACCAATACCATATGAAGCCATAATAACAGGTCTTAAGTTACCGTCGGCGTCTGTATATGTAAGGCCGAGGGGTTCAGAAAATTTTGTTCCCAATTTAAAAATATTTCCAACTTCAATCGATGATCTTTCCGTAAGGTTACTCTTGTTCCACTTCAAATCGGCCAATACATCTTCGTTGTAAACTTCTTTATTAACTGCCCTGTTTTCCTTTTCATTTACGTAAATAGTATCCTCTCCGATATCCGCAACCACTTGAAATTCATCAGAATATTTGGAAAACAAACCACCGGAAGCAAATGTCCGAACGGCGCTTACACCGACCCTTTCAAAAATACGCGAGTATGCGTCGGCAACTTTCTCATAATATTCGTCCAAATCATTTTGGTCGGCATGAAAACTATAAAGATCTTTCATCAGGAATTCCCGCCCTCTCAATAAGCCAGATTTAGCGCGAGCTTCATTTCTAAATTTAGTCTGAATTTGATAAACCGCCTTTGGAAGATCTTTGTACGAACTAATAAAGTGGCGAGCTGTCGCAGCAATCGGTTCCTCGTGGGTAAAACCGAGTCCCTGGTCTTTATTAAAATTATCTTTAAATTGATACATCACCTCTTTGGCAGAATCCCAACGTCCTGTTGCCTGCCAAATTTCTTTATTCTGGAAAACAGACATATTTAATTCTTGTCCGCCAACCACATCCATTTCTTCACGAATAATATTATTAATTTTATTAAGCACCCTCAAGCCAAAAGGCAGATATTCATACACGCCGGCCATAACTTTTGAAACAAATCCGCCCCGAATTAAAAGCCGGGCATTTTTTGCCGTCTCATCGCTTGGCGCCTCCCGAAGTGTTTTGGTAAATAATTTAGATAGCTTCATTGTTTAGAAATTAGAAATTATGATTTTTCAAAAAAATCGGATTATGTCTTTAGTGGTCACATACACCATCAATGCAACAAGAAACGCGAAGCCGATGGCATTTACCAATTGTTCGGCTTTTTTGTTCATTGGCGAACCTTTGAGCTTCTCTACAATTATAAGCAAAGCCCTGCCTCCGTCCAAGGCTGGAAATGGAATAATGTTCAGTACCGCCAAATTGATGGATATCATCGCCGTAAACTGCATCAGGTAATTTATCCCCATTCTTGCGGCTTGACCAGTAAGAGTAGCTATGCCGACAGGGCCCGAAACGTCGGCAATTAATTTACCTTTTAACAAAAGCATTTTGAAAAGCATAAAATACCCGATAACGGTATTCATCGTAAGGATAACCGCATCATATACACCTCTCCAGACCGCTTCATACCACGGATAAGAAACGACCCCCGTGAGAGCCAAAGAAACCCCCAATGCGCCCTGTCCAGCCGGAGGATTCACTCTTGGCACAATTTCTTTTTCTAATATTTCTCTATTTCTTTGAACAACCACGATCAAGGTTTTTCCAGCATTTTCATTTATAAAAGCTTGGACATCTTCCGCGCTAGAAACCGCTTTGAAAAAACCGTTTAATTTAAAACCTGTGACCTCATCAAGAAGCTTGATGTCCGCCTTATCCGCCGGACTATCTTTAGAAACTTCAATTATTTGAACTTGCTTGTCTTTAGCAATTGTCGCTGTCTTATCATCAATTAATCCTATTCTTAACCCAAAAAAATTGGTAACCATCAAAAGAACAACTGCCAAAAAGAAATTCATCGTCACTCCGGCGATAATTACTTTGAGCCGCAAACCAGTCGGTTTGGAAGAAAAACTTCTTGGATTATTTGCTTCTTCTCCTCCTTCGCCTAAAATTTTCACAAATCCGCCGAAGGGAATTGCGTTCACGGAGTATAGTGTTTCACCCTTTCTGATGCCCCAAATCCGAGGCGGGAAACCAAAACCGAATTCTTCCACTTTCATTCCGGCTCTTTTGGCAAAAATAAAATGCCCAAACTCGTGGATAAAAACCAGCACCACAGAACTAATAATAAAGATTACTGCAGTTATCATGTGTCTCTATATTATAACTAAAATCTGAAAATTCAAAGTTAAAAGCGAAGCCGCTGCCATTTTCTCACGGCTTCCTCTTGGACTATTTCTAGAAATTCTTCCTAATTTATCTGACCGCCCGAAGCAACTCCTGTCGAACCATGCGGCCCTTTGGGCCGTTTTCGACATCCTCGGGTCGGTACCCAGAGAAATACGTTGTATATTTAACTCGCTCGGACAAAATGATTTTCAATCATTTTGCTCCTCACTCATAATTATAGCGTCAGAGCTCCTGAAATAGTTGCCAAACGTGCAGTTTGCGAGAAAATAACAGTGGCCTTCGCTTACAATTTTAAAGAGACATCTTCACTGTTTCTTGGCTCAAGTTTGATATTTTCTGGCAAATCTTGAAAATGCACTTCAAAAGTCCGAACGGGTTTGAGCTTCTTGTTTGATCTCCACTCCATCGGACTAAGTTTAGTAAAATCTTCTTTTTTAAAAACATAAACATAGCCCACAACATCTTTGGCCTGTTCCAATATCTTGAGAGTGGTTTCAAAAAATGGTTTATGTCCATCAGAGCCAAAAGAACTGTAATGCTTTCCGTCATTGGATTTTATCTTGTTACTTATAATAGCCCTGAATATTGCAATTTCTGCAAATGGTGTTGCAACTACTGACGGCTCTCCGTGTGCAACCATTTCTTTTTTGTCTTTATTCCAAACCTTTGCCTGGCGTGGTTCTAATTCTTGTATCAACTCCGTTGAACCGTGAAAAACATAAAGCCCTTCTTTCTCAAGATTCATTAAAGTTTCCTTGCCTCGTTCTATTTTACTTAGACTTTCAATACTCATTAATATGATTTAATGATTTTAAAGCGAAGGCCTTAGTCATTTTAGAACCTATTGGTTTCGAGGGTAACACAATGCTTAAATTAATTGATAATTTGCTTAATCAACAAATTTTAGCCGGAAAATCCCCTTAGGGAGGAACGGATGCTAAAATTTGTTAAGCAAATTGAGATTAATTTAAGCATTTGTCCGAAGAAAGTCAACGGTGAGAAAATGATTCAGGCCTTCGCTTTTTACGACATCAATTCCTGTTCTTTTTTCTTGGTCATATTGTCAAAGATACGATTGAGGTCGTTTATGATTTTTTGAAGTTCTTCTTTGGCTTTAAACAAATCATCTTCCCGGGCCTTCTTTTCTTTGACTTCAGCCTGGACTTTCTTTAATACATCTTCCCGAATTTGTCTGACTCTTACCTTCCCCCATTCAATTTTCTGATGAAGTAATTTGATAAATTCCAGCCGGCGTTCTTCCGTTAATGGCGGAATATTCAACCTAATGCCGGTGGCGTCATCAATAGGGTTTAAACCCAAGGAACTTTCTTTAATGCTTTTTACAATATTAGGAATAGCCTGTTTGTCCCACGGTTGGATGAGAAGTGTCCGCGGTTCAGGAATATTAATAGTTGCTAATTCTCTAATCCTGAACTTGGAGTCCATATAATCCACGACAATATCTTCAACCATGGAAACATGGGCCCGGCCGGTTCTTATTCCAGCTATCTCATTTTTGACATGCTCAACAGCGACATCAAACTCCTTTTTTTTCTGGCTTATGTGGTCTTTATACATAAAAAAATATTAGCATATAATTTTTCTCTAAACAACGTCTCCGCATCCATCGCCAACCTCTCTTCTATCACAACTCCGCAATGCGAACAAAATGGGGTCTCATTTCATAAATATGCGAGAGCGCTTCGCTATTTCGCATATTTACTCATTCGACCCCTGTTTTGTTTAGCCCATTGCTACGTGGAGTGATATCAGAGAGATTGGCGATGATTGCTTTATGTCGAGCGAATACCCCATCCCACCTGATTCATCGTCCTGGATAAGTTTGCTTAAAAGATGAGAAGGTGGGGTGGGGTGTTCGCGATAAATAAAAACCCCTTATTCAAGGGGTCTTATTTCTGCCACAGAGTTTAATTAATGACCTTTTCAAATCAGCCCTAATCGTTGTTCGGCAAGCTTTCAAATATTTCTGCAGGGCATTATCATAAGAGTTCTCACTAGGCCTGACGGGCCTGACATATTCAAGTAGCCCAGCAATACCCATTGATATCAATATAATCGCGAAGAAAATCATCATGAAAAATCCTCCGATAAAAAGACCTGCCTAAAATAATAGAGCAAATTATCGAAAAAGTAAAGGCAAGCAGATTTATCTTTCAAACTAAACTTCCAGCCATATCCCTATCTGAATCACTCCTCGCAGCGATACGGTAACATAAAGAAGCTGACGGATAGGAAATTACCATTATAGCGAAGCGCTCATGGTAATTTCCGTACATCCGTCAGCTCTTTTGTCGTATCGCGGAGATGTGATGAAGAGAGGGATTGGATGGGAGCGAGTTTTGGAACAGGCTGAAAATGTGCCCACCCCGAGCGAGTTAAAGATTGATAAGGAAATTTTCGAGGGCTAGGCGGTGGTTGAATTGAGGCCGAGAGAGAAGGGAATTTAGTTTGAGGAGATTTTTTAAAACTTTATGGTTCGGATTTTCCCGCGACCGAATAGTATGAATCAAGCCGATGACAAGATTTTGGTAATTTTTATCGGCAAATAGCTTTTCGGCATATTGCATACGTTCGGTTATTCCTTGCCTCGCTATACTTATAAACTCGGCTACGGCTTTGGCCGTTTCTTTGTTAATGGTTTTTTCTTCGGGAGGCAAAAATTGCACTTTCTCGCATCGAGATAGAACTGTCGGAAGAATTAATTTGGGTTGAGAACTAACCAAAATAATTACCGTGAACAGCGACGGCTCTTCCAATATTTTCAAAAAGGCATTGGCAGCTTCAGGAACCAATCGGTCAGCATCGTTTATAACTACAAACTTGTACGGGCCACGGTAGGATTTCAAAGATAAGTAGGATTTAAGATTCCTGACATCTTCAATGTATATTTTAGTTTCATCATCCTCCAAACGAGGAGTAAGCAATTTAAAATCCGGGTCGCCTTCTGGCTCCCGTTGATTTATAAAACTAAATAAATCATAAGCAAATAACTTCTTACCGATACCGTCAGGTCCGCAAAAAATATAAGCGTGCGATAAATTGCCGTTTTTAATGGCATCTAGAAAATACTTTTTATTTTTATCAAAACCGATCGTCTTCCAGTTCATAAAATAATATTAGCATTAGCTCTGCGATGTCAATAATACTAAGGCAATTTTTTCCGCTGCGTCAGGCATAGCAAGAGTTTTTAAATTTTGGCTTACAGTATTATATTTTTCAGGCTGAAGCAAAGAATTTATCTGGTTGATTAGAATGTGGGGCGTAAGATTTTCCTCTTCGATCATTGATGCTCCGAATTTTGAAAATTCAAGAGCATTGGTAATTTGCTCACCGCGACTAGCATTAGTGGAAAGAGGTATCAAAATAGCCGGTTTGCCGAGTGCAGCAATCTCAAAAAGCGAACCGGCTCCGGCGCGAGAAACAATTACATCCGACACGGCATAGGCCATCGCCAGTTCTTTCTCGCTGAAAAATGGATAGAGTTTATAATTCATTTTCACAGTATCGGAATATTCACCTTGGCCTTCTTTTATAATTTTATCCTCTTCCGCTTTAACCGCCTTGTGTTGAGATTCCCCGCATTGGTGGATGACCTGAAATTCCTTTGTCATTAAAACAATAGATTCCAAAACGATTTGGTTAATTCTTTGCGCGCCTTGGCTGCCCCCCAAAACCAAAACTGTTTTGAGGTTCGGGTTTAAACCGAAACTTTGGATACCAGTCGATTTGTCACCTGAAACCAATTCTTTCCGGACAGGATTTCCCGTTAAAACTGTCTTGCCGGTTTTAAAATATTTATCACTAGATGCGAAAGAAATAAAAACGGTCTTTGCCAATCTGCCTAAAATCCTATTGGCAAGACCAGGGATTGAATCCGATTCGTGAACAAACAAAGGAATGAAATAAAGCTTCGCCACAAATGCGCCAGACAAAGACGCATATCCGCCTTTGGCAAAGACCACATCAGGCATAAACCAAAATATATGCCAAAGAGCCTGAAAAAATCCTATCAGAACTTTAAAAATATCTAGAACATTTAAAAGACTGAAATATCTTCTTAGTTTGCCGGCTAATATCGATTGAAAATTTAATCCCGCATCCGTTGCCGCTTTTGCTATAAATTTACCTTCTCCCAAAATCATCAACTCTAAAGAAATTCCATTTTGTTCGGATTTTTCTTTCAAAGCATTGGCAACAGCAACCAGCGGAAAAACATGCCCCCCGCTGCCACCCCCGAGAAGTAAGATTCTATAATTCGCCACATAGTAATTTTACCTTAATAACAATTATTTTCCAAACAAAAGACCACCGAAGTGGTCTCAATGAACAAGAGTTGAAGATGTAATTGTCGGATTAATTCTCCAACCGATAATTTTGACAGAAAGCGTTGTGACGGTGCAATGTTCCTTCAACCAGAACTCCATGCACCAGCCAACCGCGATACGGTTCATCCAAAGCGTAGAACCGCCTGCCGTGGCGCCTGTCAGCTTGCATTCGGTCGGCTGGGTGAACCAGCCGCCTTTAACACGGACTTTGCCTGTCGTTGGCTCAAGAACAATAATGTCATACTCTGTCTCATCTTCGGTAATAACCACAAGGGCGTGGTTAAACCCAAGGTCTTTCAAGCACATAACCCCATCCGCCCCTTCAGCAACCCTGGTAATTCCATCCAGCGTAAAAGCTTTGACTTCGCTCATGGCTTACCTTTCTTTTCTGTTAAGACAGCCTATCAATAAGATACATCTAAAATTAGGATGTGTCAAGTTATAGATCTACTTCAACAATCTTCTGCCTTGAAATATGACCCGAGACTATCCTGACATTTGGAGTGTGAAAATATTCTGAAAGCTCTCTGACAATAGCTCTATTCGCCCGCCCCCCGACCGGAGGATCTTTAACGGATACAGTATAATAATTTTTCTTTGCCTCGCCTAAACCTCCCGGCGAAGGCGGGTCAACTTTGTTTTCACTGGAATTAGGTTTGGCTTTAATAAATATTCTCAACAGATCCATTTTTAGAATTAAAATGAAGATTTTTTGTCTCGCTACTGCCGGAAAGGCTTGTTTCAGGAGGAATAGTCACAGAAAAATTTCCGGGATTTTCAAGATCAAAAACCAGTTTCATTGACCTTCCTCTAGGTAATTTTAATCTTTTTTTATCTGGAAAAACTTCTCCCAAAAAAGATTTTTTATAAACTGGCGCAGGAGAAGCCCCGGCATGAGTTACTTCACCATGAGTTATTGCAACAAAAACAGGTATTTTACCATTCAACCTACTGCTAGTTTTTTTAATTTTTTCAGCTAACAATGTTTGGTTAATTGACGCAAAATAACTTAAAAACTTTTTAAAACGCTTTCCTTGGGGTTGCTCTTCGCCCTCTTCTTCAATATCCCAATAATCATTCTGCGGTTGATCTTGAAATTTTATTTCGTTATTGTCTCCTGTCACTGGCGACATGTCTCCGCCACTTCTTAACATTTCTACTAAAACAGGGCTTTCTTGGTAAATTTCAATGCCTCTCTGTCGAAATTCATCATCTAATATTCTCATGCTTGATTGAGCTCTTGCTCGAGGACTGGATAAAAATACAACTATATCAGTTTTGGGATTTATCTCTTGGATTATTCTTAGGGCCGTATCCCTTAATTCATCTTCGCCTTCAGGGGTTATGTCGTGAATACCGGGGTTCCACTTGCCAAACTTTTTTACACTTTCACGTTCTTTATATTCGGTGAGCCCATGGCGAACAATGAATACTTTTAAAAACCTAACCGCCTCAAATTTTTCTGGAGTTGTAAGTTTTTCAAACTCTTTTTTTGAATTCATTTCCGACATGGTTAAAGTCGCTATATTATATCAGAATTGAAAACCCAAACCATTGAACATGTTTATAATATCATCTCTCCTCTGCTTAAGAGCTTGTTTGAGATATGACGATTCTCCTCCAGCTTCGATAGCCTTTTTATAAGTTTCTATGGCTTCGTTGGTTTTTTTATAATCCGATGACCCGGGGTGCATTCTTTTTAATTCTCCTGTTAAATCTTCAACAATTCCTTCCAGAAAAAGGATGGACCTTCTACCGTCAGGATATCCCGCTTGTTCAATAACGGAATCAATAAAATCATAATCAAAAGAAAAACAGAATTTCTTGAAAAGTTCTGAAAATCTTTCTCTGTTTTTAACTTTTATAACCCCATCTTTGACTTCAATTAAATTGTCGTATGCCTCATTGACTGGTTCACCAATAAACTGAGGATTAGCCAGTATTTCCGCCAGTTGAGACACATCAAAGTATCTCGGAAAACCTTTGTGCCCCCCCCCTGGCCCTGGAAAACAAACTGGCACCGTTATCAATGAAGGCAACACGATGCTCCCCCCAACGCGAATTAAACATTAAATTCCAAGGAGTACGGTCATACTGGCCCAATAAAGCATCGACCAACAAAGCGGACTGAATCTTTTCGCTGTTTTGAAACTCGACGGGAAGATGAAGCCCCATTAATTTGTAGTCTGCCAAAAATTCCATCTTTAATTTAAGCTGACCGTTTATTGTCACAAGTTCTGTGTCTGGAACCACCAAATCGGCCTGCCGTAGAAATCTCTGGCCAACAAAATCCGCTCTTAACGTATGCTCGGGACCGCCTTTGATGAGAAACCTTTCTTTATCTTCATTTTTATCTTCCCACAACTCCATGGGGTGGGTTCCGATAGATTCTCCTCTGTAGTCCTGAACAAATCTCAGGCCACTTAGAGGATCTTTTTTGTTATATTCGATTCTTTTATCCGGATTAAGTTTTGGCGCAAAATTCCTTAAAGATACATGCTCTACAATCCAATAGCCAAGCTGGTCAGCAGAAGAATTAAATGTACCTTTTGGTCTTAGTTTTCCCCTTTCGTCCATTTCCAGTTGAGCCGGACTTTCCATGTTTTGGGGCCGATGATCCTCTATCACCCCCACAGTCCTCATTTGTTCGTCTCTCGATCGTCTTTTTCTAGACAGTTCTGTTCGGGTTCGTTCCGAGCTTGATAACAAAGTTATTTTCCGGTCTATTTCTTGTGAAGACAGGCTTATACCCTGGTCTTGGGATAGAAAATCTATCGCCAATTCCGGTATAGAACCCCGAAAACCTGTATCGACAAAAGTAAAATCAAGAGATATTCCATTCTGTTTCAAGTAGTCCGTAATTGTGTCTCTTGACTCCAGATCCTTCATGTTTCTGGTTATAACCACATACTTAACCTCTTTGTCTCCGATGCCAAATCCCGAAGCTTTCAATGCCGTAAAGAAAAATCTTCCATCTCGGCCAAAAACAACTATTCTTGACGGATCGGTATCTTCCAATTTATCGATGGCTTCCCAGTAAATAGGCATATCTTTTTCGTCAACAACTTTATATAATTCCAGTCCCTTTTTGTATCTTCCGACGATTTCAATTATTCTGGCAAAAGACGGTCCCCCTATAGGAAGATTGTTAGGACCAAACGCTATTAATGACAGATTGCTGGTTAAATCATTTGCCATTAACCACCTAACTTTTTCTGCTAAAAGAACTCTAAAATCGGGGATTTCTCTGGTTTTTGTGTGCCAAGCATGATACATCAGGAAAGATTCAGCGTTTTGAGGAAGTTCTGGAAAAGAAAAATTAGAATCATTTTTTATATAATATTCAATCAAAGCTAATTCATCCAAAAGAAACATTTTAAAAATTTCTGAAATTTTGCTTTTACTTTGATCAATAAACTGTTTTATAATTCCTAAGCGGAGTAGCGCTTCTTCTCTGTTATTTTCCAAAACGGCCAAACACAAGACTTCACCTGCCCCAAGAGAAACAATTTCGAATATTTCTTTCTGATTGGATTGTTCCGGTTTTTCTACCGTTGCAGTTAAAAGTTTTTCTTCAATCCTACCAGACAATAAGTTTAGACTGGGATCCAAATTATTATTATCGCCCATATTTTCCACAGTACCACGCAAAGCCATTAAATAATTTGCTCCGTCTACAATAACACTGTTGGGAACCACCGGCCTAAATCTTCTGTAAAAATTAAAGGGTTTACCTTGTTCCCAAAGTCTGGATTGAAAATCCAATGTGTCATTGGTCTTTTGAAATTCCGACGGTCGTGAAACTGAAAGTTCTTCATTTGATGGTGTTGATGTTTTATCGAGATAATTTGGAGGCCAATCATTATGGGGGATGTCCGATTTGTATGAACTTGTAATTTGGCTCGGAAACTTTAGACCCAAAAGAGAGATTTTATTTTTTTCAAACCAGCCCTTAAAAGTCACGTCTTGTTCGGCAAGAGATTGAAGCACTTTTTCACATGCTTCTTTGCCTAAAATAGCTAATAGCGTAAAAGCGGCATGATATAAGTCGAACTGAAGATGCGCTTGTCTTTTATACCCAGGTAATAATATGTGGTTAACATATCGTATAATTGTTTCTACGGCCTCAGGATTACCTTTTTCCCTAAGAAAATCTAGAATTAAGTAAGCACTACTGCCATCAAGACAATTATATATTGCCGGATGATCCAATAATCGATCAAAGAATTCTACGGCATCTTCATGGCTAATAAACTTATAGGTATTAATAGAGGAAAAGATTTCGTTTGCGTTATTAGATAAGCTAAGTTTTTTTTCAATTTCACTCTGTAATTCTTTTTTTTCTAAAACAATGTTCTGCAACTTTTCATCGTCCAATTCCAAATCTTTCTCTAGATTTGGTTGTTCTGGTTTAAAAATCATCTTCCAGATTTTATTTTTGCTCTCCATAACCATGATTAATGCCTTATTTTAGCATTTTTAACATCTCTTGCCAATTATGAGCATTAATAACGTCTTTCTTTTCGGCCCAACCGCGACGAGCTTGGGCAATACCATAACGAAGAAATTTTAAGTGTTCAATAGAATGAGCATCAGTATCTATTGCAAGTTTAACGCCCATATTTACCGCTTTGCGAATATATTCGTCTTTCAGATCCAGTCTGTCAGGAAAAGCATCAATTTCCATGACAGTTTTAGTTTTCTTTGCGGTTTTTAAAAGCTCATCCATGTCTACTTTATAGGCCTCGCGTTTCTGAATGAGCCTTCCGGTCGGATGGAAAATTATGTCTACATTCTGATTTTCCATCGCCCTTTTGATGCGCGCGGTCATATCTTTCTCAGACATATTAAATTTAGAATGGACAGCGGCACCCACAACATCCAATTTTGCCAAAGTTTCGTCGTTTATATCCAGAGTGCCATCTGGCATTATGTTTACTTCGGCGCCTTTAAGAATCTTGAAACCTGAACCATGAAACGTAGAACTTGAATTTATTTTATCAATCGCGGCCATTTGTTTGATAAGCCGTTTTTCATCACTTCCTCCGGTCATGGCGAGAAATTTGGTATGATCGGTAATGAGGATATAGTCGTGGCCGAGTTCTTTGGCAGCTTTGGCCATTGTTTCAATAGAATCCTTGCCATCAGTCCAGTCTGTCTGAATTTGCAGATCGCCTTTTACATCACCGTAGCCGACAAGGTGGGGCAAACCACCAGGTTTACCCTGAGCTTGTCGAAGGGCCGCTTCTATCTCACCGGTATTGTTGCGGATTTCAGGCGGTATCCAAGCCATGCCGAGTTTTTTATAAATTTCTTCTTCGGTTTTTGAAACAAGTAAGATTTTTCCATTCCACAGTCCATAGTCATTCAACATCCAGCCCTTCTTCTCGGCAAGAGTTCGTAGGGCAATATTGTGCTGTTTATCGCCTGTCCAACCGATAAGAGCAGCGCCTGTTGCTTGGGGATCCATAACCCAAATATCAGCATCCGTCTCTATGCTTAAACGAACCAAGGCCTTATGCTTTCCTTTGGAATGAACACTTTGCACTTCAGGAAATCTGATAAATTTTTCAACCACCTCGGAGGGCTTGGTAGAAAAAGCAATAAAATCCAGATCACCGACGGTTTCCGCCATCCGACGTAAAGAACCGCCAAATTCAGCCGACTCAACTTCGGGCAAAGCCAGGATGCATTCAAGTATTTTTTCAGCTGTCGGCATTATTTCGCCTAAAAGACAATGCCCATGTTCTTTTTTCAAAAAGCCGATGCTTTTTAAAATGTTGTCCTCGGTTTTTTTACCGAATCCGGCTTTTACAAGCTTGCCTCTGGTTGCAGCTTTTTCCAACTGATCTCTTGTTTTAATTTTTAGTTTTTTATAAAGACGCAAAATAGTCTTGGGTCCAATGCCTTCAACAGATACCAAGTCCTCAATGTCTACCGGAACCGCTTTTTTGAGTTTATCGTATTCTTTGACACGTCTAGTCTTGATATATTCCTCTATTTTCTTGCCAATAGACGAACCGACACCTGAAATATCTTCAAGCGCTTTAAAACCGCCATGTTTATAAATACCCCTGACATCTTCAGTTAATGATTCAACAGATCCGGCGGCTTTTTCATACATGCGAGGCTTGAACTCCACACCTTTCATTTCAAGCAAAATAGCCATCTCATATAAAATTTTTGAGATTTCTTTATTCATGTACAATATACAATGGGGGTCTTTGCTTGCAAAGACCCCCATTGTATTATTTTATTTGGCACCGTCAGGCAAAGGTCTTACAGTACCTTGAGAGACTTTTCCTTTTAAATCTCGGAAAATTTTAATTTGCTGGATTGCGCCAAAAACAGCAAGCATGCCCCCCAAAAGAAATACAAATCGAAAACCAAATTTTTCCGCTAAAAATCCCCCGAGAGCCGCTGATGTCGCCGCACCTATTCCAATAGCAATTGAGTCCAGAGACCACTCCACATTCTCCTGCATTTTGTCAACATGTCTGGTAAAAATGGCATACCAAGGAGGAATGGCAAAAGATGCTCCGATACCGTAAAGCGCTTGAATCATATAGACATGACTCGTTTTGGTAGCAAATAAATACAAAAAAGGCACCAATGCAATAAGAAAGGTGCCAAAAACCATTGAATAAAAGTCGTCATATTCGCCATGATTTTTATCCAAATACTTGGCTATCGGAATTTGGAGGCCAGACTTGAATATTTGAAAAATAGCGGCAGCAAAACCGACGACCGCCAAAGTCCCTCCGTCAATTTGTTTAGTAACAAATATCGCAAATACCGGCGCGAAAACAGAAAAACCGGCATTAATAAAAAAATCGGATACAACTAGAGTTCTTACAACATGACTTATTTTCATACTGGGTCAGATAATTAATCCATTTTATCATTTTAGAAGCTAAAGAATAGACCGAGTCCGAGGAACGACGAAGATATAGATTGTTCTATATTGAGGAGGAGAGACGAAAGAATCGGTCTTGTTATTTAGCTTCCCTCTTAGGGCGGGCTGATTTTAGACCAAATCCTTCGTTACTCGGACTCGCAGTAGAATAATCTACAGCTTCATCCTCGCGTCTCGGATTTGGCTAAAATCCGCTCCGCTAAACTGATAAAATGGATTAATTATCTGACTTATAAATGCGGAAATCCAAATCCTGAATTGTCATCGTCGCCGATAGGCAACAGGTCAGCGGTAAGTTTGTGGAGAACGTCACGAACGACTGAAGCGGGATTAATTTGTCCCGATTCGCCTTGCAAATTAGAAACACTCGATTGTTCAGGCAATCGAGACCAGAGCTTGGCGGCCAATCCCGCAACATGAGGAGAGGCCATAGATGTTCCGGACAAAATAGCATAACCGCCGTCTTTCCAAGTTGATTCTACATTAACACCCGGAGCGGCAAACTCAATATCTTGTTCTTCTGTGTTATAGGGTTTTGTAGTTGAATTAAGCCCCCGCGAACTCCAGTCCGGAATCTGAATATCTATATTAACAGCTCCCACAGCAATAACACTTGCATCAGCTCCAGGATAATCAATACTCCTAAAATAAGGTCCGTCATTGCCGGCGGCGGCAACAATCAAAACTTTCTTGGAAACGGCATAATCAGAGGCATCGGTTATTAATGGGCTGGGATTATCGGAACCCAAACTCATGTTTACGATATTAGCTCCGCCATCGGCAGCCGTTCTTAAAGCAACAGCAACATCGTCAGCCCAGCAAGTACCATTATTAGAACAAACTTTGTAAGCAAACAGGTTGGCTTCCGGAGCCACGCCATATATGCCAAGCCCGTCCGAACCCCCGTCTGCGACAATTATTCCGGCAACATGAGTTCCATGGCCATTATTGTCATCGCATTTTCCGTCAACAATCCCGACTGGGCCTGAAAAATCTTTACACTCTTTAATTCTATTTTCAAGATCGGGGTGGATTTTTAAAACTCCCGTATCCAATATGGCAACAATAACCCCCGAACCGCCCGATGATTTTGAAAGCAGTGGATTGTTGTAAACCGCCTTAACCCCCCAAGGAACTTGTTCGGCCGGTTTAATTCTTTTTGCCTGAATTTTTCCGCTTGTTATTGGCGCTTGAGACAAATCTGGCAAAACATTTAACTTCTTGACTGGTTCAACTTCTATGCCAAAAATCTTCGCAACGCGAAGATGAAAATCGGAAAGATCGGCAGTAAATCCGTTATCAAAATTGTGCCTAACACCAAATGATTTTTTCCACCAACCGGAGGTGGATTTAACGAAATAACGGGTATCGTCGGTAGCGGCTCGGGAAATATTAGCTGTGAATAAAAGGATCAAAATTATGACTAAATATGCGGTCTTTTTGATTGTAATCATGTAGGATTAATTGTACCAAATCCACCTCAACATGGCAATCCACAGGCCAGAGCTCCGCCCCATCACTTTTCTGCCACGGTTCCTCGTCTCCGGGGAACAGATTCGGTATAATTAAATTGATTTAAAGCCAAAATACGTTGTATATCTGCCCCACTCGGACAAAATTTAAGTAAAGCTTACATTTGTCTTCGTTTGCAGCTATAACAAGATAACCCTCACTTGCCTCCTCGCTACGCCAGCCTATTGCTTGACTATCGCAGACAGGCTGGCGGCTCGGCGCTCGACCTATTATTTTGGAAATCAATCCGCCTCCGCCAGTTGGCGGATGGCGGATCAATCAACCTAACCTGTTTCCTCACCTCGTCAAAGTGTCATAAAAGCGATGAGGCTGCGCTTACCAAAACCCCGGTTGACAATAAGTCTAATAGAGTAGTACTTTTTTATAGCTCTTCGATATTTCAACCACAGGAAAAACCATGAAATGCAGGCGTAGTGAAAACTGGAGAGTGTGGGTTGAAAAGAATCGTCCAGAGTGGTTACAAAAGTGATGTATACCGCCCAATAGGCGGCTTTTGTTTTTTAAATATCTTAGCGAAAGCAGTCTTTAAAACAAGCAAAGCCCGCTTATTTAAGACCTTTTGGTTTCGAGGGTAACATAATACTCAAATTAATTGATAATCTGCTTATTCAATAAATCTTAGCCGGAAAATCCCCGCCAGCTGGCGGGGAGGAACGGATGCTTAAATTTGTTAAGCAAATTGAAGGTTAGTTTAAGCATTTGTCCGTCAAGGAGAAGGTTTTAGGGCTGTGCTTTAGCCAGCCCTGGAATCGCCTCCAGGAGATCCGGAGGCCGTAATCCAACAGGCCGAGAATGGGGGCGGGTTGAGCGACTATTCCTTGTCTGACAAGAACTTATCAATCCCATCTTTGAGTTTGTCGCTGAATTCCTTGAGTTTATCTTTCAAAAGAAGGGATTTTGTAAAAGCACTGCCAAACATGAGTTTTAAAATGTAAACCAAGGCCACGGCACCGCCCAAGAAAAGTATCAAATAAGTAATGTTCACAAGGGAGTCAATGAAAAATTTGTAGCTTTGGCCAAAGAAATAGCCAATAAATAAAGTTGCCAAAACCCAGCCAATTGAACCGATAAAATTATACAGAGAAAATTTCTTAAGGTCGTACTTCAGAGATCCGGCCATTATAAGCGTGGCAATCGTGAGAGAGAAAGTAAATTTTGTAAAAATAATTGCCCGACCGCTATATTTTCCAAAATATTCTTCTACTTTCTCTACTATTTTTCGACTCTTGGGCTTCCCTCTTCCCCATTTATCAATCGGCTTTGCTCCGGCAAAATAACCGATAAAATACCACAGATACCCGTTAAGAACATAACCGACAGTAAATATCAGGAAAATTGGAATAAGCTTGATCGTTCCAGTCGAAACTAAGAAACCGCCAAGAACCATGCTGTTTAGACCTTCAAAGATAGAACCCAAAAACAGAAGCAGGTATTTATACTCAACAATGGTTGGGAAACTTGATTCAAATAAATGAATTACATTTTCCATGCTCAGAGTGGAGGACTTTTTAAAATCTGAAAATCTTTAATCAGGGTATCCTTAGTTGTATTATTATATATCGCCACGGCGGGGTGGTATAGAGGGATAATTTTGATTTCACCATAATTAGTTGTGGCTTTAAAACTCTTACCATGCATCTGGCTTATGGACTTTAACTGATTTTCCAGTCCAAACTTCCTCATAATATAGTCCATTGAGAATCGACCAAGAGTGGCTATGACGGAGGGCTGGATTATCTCTATCTGTCTGTCTAAAAAAGGTCCGTAGGCATTAATTTCATCGGGCAACGGATCTCTGTTAAAAGGCGGCCTGTCTTTGACGATATTGGTTATATAAACATCTTTTCTGTCTATATCCGCGGAAACAAGCAGTTCGTCTAATATCTTCCCGGCCGCTCCGCAAAACGGTTTTCCGGTTGCGGCTTCGTTCCGACCGGGAGCTTCACCGATGAACATTATCCTGGCATGGTGGCTCCCCTCGCCGATAACTGGAAAAACCTTGTTTTTAATTCTTTCCTGGTAAAGCGGGGATTCCTTGAGGCCAATGACTTCGTCTTTGATTTGTCTTAGAAGTTCGGTGCGATCAGACATAAACTTTATTCTAATTTAAATTAAAAAAGGGAGCAAATGCTCCGCTTGAAAAAATTGGGGGCGGCTCATCGCCGCCCCTTCGTGCCGATTTCTAGGCTATCGCTTGACGAATCAGTCGCTCGAGCAGAACGCTCGGGCGAACCGCCGCCCGCGACTTTTTGAACCAACGGTACTTGTTGACCCGTTGGTTCGTGCCGCCACCCGTTCCCCGGATGGCCTTCGTCTTGGTGCCCTCCCGACGAGCATGCCGGGTACCCAACGACTTTCTCAACATCCGACGATTGATGCTCATCACAACCCCACTTTCAGCTTGTTTTTCACTCCGGCTTTCTCGCTGGAGCTGGCCGACGGCTTACCAGTCCCCGCGACGGCTTCGCCACGGCGGACCATGAATTCCGCCGCACGTTTGGCATGCTTCTTGCGAAGCCGCTTACGACGGCGATGATCGCCACGCTCGCCGGGTACCGGCGGGCACTGACTGGGGCTGTGCATACGACCCTGGACAATGAAGTGATCCCCTCTGAAGGGGCACGGAACCTGCATCGTTGCCTCCTTGACCGCTCTATGCGGTCGGTTCTGACTGTTGTTTAATCATTATATCATCTTTGCGATTAATAGTCAAGAGCATAACTGTTAACCAAAAAATAAACCTCCCCTGCTGAAGCGTCAACAAAAAATGGTCAAAAAGTCCCATAAATAAAACCGAGAGAAAGATAAGAAGAAACGAATAGTTATAAAGATTTTTCATGCGTGTCCGCAATACAAAATCTTTGATCAAAAACAACAGAAACATGAGGAAAGCAGAGATGCCCAAAATTCCCGTTTCCGAATAAACCAAGAGGTAGATATTGTGCACCGGTTGATAAAGATTACGCGGTAAATTGGGATCTTTGACCATAAGCCAATTGACAAAGTTACCCGAACCGACACCAAACCAGTTCAAGGAACTCAAAGATTCCTTATTGTAAAAAATCCTCATTTGAACCGCCTCTTCTTTGGAAGAAATCATAACCCGACTGACCGTCTCGGACCAATAAATCAAAAAGAGAGATGTAGCAACAACAACCGTTACTACGGACAGTAAAGCTAACTTCTTATTCCAGTATTCTTTCTTAAATTTTAAATGCACTAAAATGATTCTAACTAGAAAATTTATAAACAAAAGAAATACTGCTACCCGGGCAAAAGTAAAAAAGAAAGCCAAAATAATTAATCCATACATAAGCAAGAAAAACTTGCTTATGTTTTTATAAATCCAGAGATAATAAAAAGCAAAAATTGCCAAAAATAAATATCCGGCCAAAACATTAGGGTGGGGCGTCGTTCCATAGGTGCGGATTATCTTTTCTCCCGCCATATTATAAAAAGAAGCAATGCCGGTCAGATTGGGACTAATAACACTTTCCCCCAACAATCCTAAACCTAAACTTGATTGTTTAAAAAACTGCAGAATAGCAATTATCGCCTGAAATAATCCTCCGTAAATCAAAACAATCATTGACCTTATCAAGCCGAACTTATAAACCGCATAACTTTTGATATAGAAATAAAAGACAACAAATTCTACGAGTTTCAAAACACTATAGGTGCTTAGAATATAGCTGGAAGAGTTTTTAATCGAAATAGCTGAGACGACAATCAAGACAAACAAAAAGTAATCATGTCTCTTAACAAACCTGTGGATAACCGACTTGCGAAGTCGGTTATCCACAGGTGGCTCTATCTTCGGATTAATTAAGTCAAAAATCCAGAATCCGAAAAGAATGAGTAATAAAATATCCGTACCGTAGATAGATATCGACTGCCACTCATTAAAATTCCAATTTTGATGCCACAAAATCTTCCGCGTCTGAAACGGAATTGCAAAAAGCAGAAAATAAAATAAAAATTGTTCGAATTTTCTCACAAACACCATGAGATGATTATATCATTAGCTCACCCCATGCCAAATTTGGTCACGGTTCCTCATTTCGTCATACGCTTCAGTATGATTGGTATGTATTTACCAAAATAACAGGTAACCCACGCTTGCCTCCTCGCGAGATGCTCGGCGCTCGACCTATTATTTTGGAATACATATTCAATCAACCCCAGCTCCCTCCTCGATTCGTCAATGTGACAAATTTAGCATGGGGCTTCGCTTTGTTTTTAAACCATGACCAATCATTGCAAATACATTAAATGTGTGGTATAATTTATAATCTTTGAAAATTTCGGGGGTGAGAGATGAACGCACTGGTTTGGGCAGGCAGTATTCTTGCTCTTCTGACTTACTTCCCATTGTGGAAGCAGATAAGGAGTGGCAAGGCGAAACAGAACCTCCTCACGTGGGCATTGTGGGGTACGCTCGACGCAGTTATTGCCGCCACAATCATTGTTCAGAAGGGTAATTTTCTTTTACCGATGGTATATACCATCGGAAGCATGTTGACCGTGTACTTCATTTTGAAGACCGGCAATAGGGCGGTATGGACATGGTTTGAAACAATGGTCGTCTTGCTGACGATTGCAAGCATGATGATCTGGTATTTCTCCGGCGGAAAGGCCGCCGCCGTTGCAAGCACAATGGCGATGTGCATCGCCGGAATCCCACAACTTGTCGATGCGTGGAAGAAACCCCAAGACATGCCCTTCCTTGCTTATATCAGCTACTCCATTGCCAACTGTCTTTCAACGGCGGGCGGGAAAAGCTGGGCAATCAAGGAGCGGTTCTATCCCGCAGGAGCCACAGTTTTAAGCTTCTTGATTGCCGCATTTGCCGCACGTAAGTATTTTCTGGAGCCGACATCGGTTAAACTAGTCGACAAGAGTTCTTCAACAGGTTTTGAACTGCACTGAATGTGCAAGGAGAAGACATGAACACGAAGAAGACAAAGAAGTCCTGGTTTCGGTGGATACTTGCGAAGCTTCGCCGGCATAATCCCCGCACCTTGACGGGTTGCCGTCCCAAACAGCAACCCGTCAAGAAGTTCTGATAGAGTCGTACCCCACACAACAGAAAGCCCCGCGCTTTGTCAGGCGGGGCTCTTTTATTTGGAATAAGGATAATCAACGGCTCACACACATGAGTCGTTGAAATGTTAAACAAAAGGCCTTGCCTAATTTTCTCACTTATGACGAACAAGGAAACCTACAAGATTAAAAAAGAGCAAGGCCTTGTTGTATTTTTCAGACCCGCAACAGGCGGGCTTGGTGTTCTGAGGGAGTAGGTAAAGATAAGTCATTCAAGGTTCAGGCTTTCCGTCGTAGCAATTTACCATTATACACAAAGCATAAGACGACTAAAGAACCCGCCGTCGTGAGGACAAGTGGAGATTGCCGCTGGAGCAATCGTAACGGGCTGAAAAATGCAATAAGGCCGAGTGATTATTTAATAAACAATGCATACACAACCCCTGCTCCGAACATAAAAATAAGGAGGTAATAAATAAATTTGGGGAGTTCCAGGCTATATTCAGGAACCCGGTCCCCTTTTGATTTTGATCTGACATAAACAAATGTTAAAACAATTCCTTCAAGCCCGATGGCAACCGAACCGGCCAAACTTATAATTTCAATAAAAGTTCGCAGACCGCCTAAAAATAGAACGAGGGGCGGAGCAACAACTAAAATCCAGGCCCATCTCCTTGAAATATTATAATCTAAATGAAACATGTCCAAAAAAGCCGAACCCAGCATCAGAAAAGAAGTACTAACGGCCAAAATACCAAAGAGCGAACCAAGAAATATAATTTTGCCTCCCAAAAATTCATACAACCCCGATATGGCATCGGGCGTGGTCACACTTCCGGATATGCCAAGAACCGTAAAAGCAAAAAGCAAATAAAGCGCCCCGGTTAAAAGAACGGCTAAAAAGATAGAGCTTTTTAATTCAGTTTCTCGGTTTTTTAAAATATTCCTTTGTATGGGAATTGCCGAAAATCCGGCAAAAGCGAACAATAAAACCCCGTAAGGCAAGAACCAGAATTCCGGCTGAATTTCGGTAAAATTGGATAAGTTTATCTTATTAAAGCCAAGACTGAAAATCAGTATAACCACCCCTGTAAACAAAACCACTAAAAGCAACTCGACCCAGGATATCCTTTTGATTCCCAACAAAACCAGCACCGAAAGAACGACAAAAAACACCAAGCTGTATGAAGCCGGTGAAGCATAAAAAACAGAAGAAAAAATATTGTTGAGAAAATCTCCGGCAATAACTACATACGCAAGCAAGGCAGAATATAAACTCAAGGCCACAGAAAAAAATATCACCCTTTTAAACCAAGGTCCGAGATATTTATCAGTATAACCGGTTATTTGATGCTCTTCGTTAGTTCTCAAAACCACTTCGCCATACATTAGATCCAAAAGAAGCATAATAAAACCGATAAATACTAAAAATAAAAAACCAACCCAAAAACCAGCTTTGGAAAAAACAAAAGGAATTCCAAAAACCCCCACTCCTACCATTGTTCCCACCAGAACAGCAACAGAGTAGAGGAAATTCCTATTTTTCAGTATATTCAGGTCCAGGATTTTCACTTTGTTTGAGTTCTCTATATATCCCCCTCCCTTTGTAACGAAGTTCCCGGGTCAGATATTTTTCTATTAGCCAAAGACCAGCCAATACGACATAAGCAATAACAGTAGTAGCCACCGCTTCCTGGTAAAATCCGAACCCGCTGGCAATACCGATAGCAGCGACGACCCACAAACTGGCTGCGGTAGTTGTACCCTCGATCTTATTATCGTCTCGACGCAGAATCGTTCCAGCACCGATAAAACCGATACCAACAACGATATTAGCAATGATGTGATAATCCAAGCCCATTTGCCCATTCACAGAAGGAAAAAGAAAAAATAGCCGTTCAGTTATCACGGTCAGCAAAGCAGCGCCCATAGCCACAAGAACATGGGTCCTCAAGCCAGCCACTTTTCCGGAGCGCTCCCTTTCAAATCCCACAACTCCGCCAAGCAAAGCTGCAACCAATAACCTTGTTATCATCGTCCAGTCCAAATATGCTAAAAATTGAGTCATAAAATAATAATAGTCGAATATAAATTAACAAGCAAGCACTCCACTTACAAATAAAAAGACCGCCTATTTTAGGCGGCGACCGGGATCTCATCTAACGGCACAGAAACACGATTGGGAGGAGGCGCATTTATCGGCATCTTTGGAACATTAAGTCCGGCACGATGGCAATCAGACAAGTGCAACTCAAGTACAAAAAACTCTATATTTTGTCCACAAGAACACGGGGTACAACAAAGCCTCATGTGCCCGCCTTTTTGATTGTGAAAAGGACACGCATGAACACACATTTTTGACTACCTTCACTTTCAAAAAGAACACGAGATTGACTATACACTACTTCAAGGCAACTTGCAAGACCTCATCCATGGTTTTGACAAATACAAATTTGAGGTCTTTTTTGACTTCTTTAGGAACATCCTCTAGGTCTTTCTTGTTATCATTGGGAGCGACAATGATTTTTATTCCAGCACGATGAGCGGCAAGAACCTTTTCTTTAAGTCCGCCTATTTCAAGAACTTTCCCGCGCAAAGTAACTTCGCCCGTCATGGCAACTTCTTTTCTAACCGGTTTTCCCAAAAATAATGACACCAACGCCGTGGTCATAGCCGTTCCGGCGGAAGGACCGTCTTTTTTTATCGCTCCCGAAGGAACATGAATATGAATATCGTCTTTAGTGAAATCCTCTTTAATGCCTTTCTTTGCGGCAAACGTTCTGGCATAGCTTAAACCGGCCTGAGCAGACTCTTTCATTACTGAACCCAACTGGCCGGTTAAAATAAGTTTTCCCCGGCCGGGCATTTTGGAAACCTCAATAAAAAACACTTCGCCGCCAACCGGAGTCCAACCAAGACCAGTCACAACTCCGATTTCGTCTTTGGTTTCCGCCAGTTGATGGGTATATTTAACCGGACCCAGATATTTATGGATGTCTTTTTTGTTTATAACAATCTGTTTGCTTGAATGAGACTCAACTAATTTTCGAGTTATTTTCCTGATAACCGAAGCCAATTGCCTCTCTAACTCTCTGACTCCGGCCTCACGGGTATGGTTTCTTATAATATCCTCAAGCGCTGAATCAGTAAAAACCAAAACTTTTTTCTTTAAACCATGGTCTTTAAACAACTTCGGTAAAAGAAAATTTTTGGCAATATGGAATTTTTCATCCTCCGAATATCCTGGAAATTCTATAATTTCAAGACGATCTCTCAAGGCCGGTGGAATCGTATCCAAAACATTAGCAGTCGTGATAAACATGACATCGGAAAGATCGTAAGGCACTTCTAAATAATGATCGGAGAAAGAATGATTCTGCTGGGGATCCAATGCTTCCAGAAGAGCCGAGGACGGATCGCCACGGAAATCCATGCCAATCTTGTCTATTTCATCCAGCATAAACACCGGATTTCTAACTTTAGAATTATGAATTCCCTGAATAATTCTTCCCGGCATAGCCCCGACGTAGGTTCGGCGATGGCCCCTAATTTCCGCTTCGTCCCTCAACCCGCCGAGAGAAACCCGGATAAATTTACGACCTAAAGCCCTGGCGATAGACTGGCCGATAGATGTTTTCCCGGTACCGGGAGGTCCGACAAGACACAGTATCGGCCCTTTCAATTTGCCGACTTGTTTTTGCACAGCAAGGTATTCCAGAATTCTTTCTTTAACTTTATTGAGTCCGTAGTGGTCTTCATTTAGTATTTTTTCCGCTTCTTTCAGATCTATTTTTTCTTTGGTCTTTTTTGACCAGGGCAACTCAGTAAGCAAATCAAGATAAGTTCTCAAATATGAAACCTCCGGATTGAAAGGCGGCATTTTGCCGAGACGATTTAATTCCTTAACGGCTTTTTCTTCAATGCTCTTTGGCATTCCTGCCGAAATGATCTTAGATTTCAACGTATCCACTTCATCTTTTTCATCTTCCACGCCCAACTCCTTTTCAATGCTTTTCAATTGCTCTCTCAAAAAAAGCTCTTTTTGCATTTTGCCGATTTGTTTTTTGGTTTCTTTGGTAACAGTCTTCTCCGCCTCCATTATCTCCATCTCGCGGACAAGAAAAACATTCATCTCCCTCAAAGAATCTATCGCACTTTCTAATTCAAGTATGCTTTGCTGATCTTCTATCCCTAGATTTAAATTAATCGTCATCAGACTTAATATCTGCTCGGTGTCTTTAAGTTGAAGCATCATATAAATAATTTCCGGCAATATAGTCGGAAAGGTGCGCGCTTCCGAAATGGTTCTAAATTGCTCTATTGCCCGCCTCAAAAACGCCTTTTCCTCAAGGTTGTTTCTCGTGATCAAATTAAACGGTTCGGTCTTAACTTTAAAGAATGGTTCTTCGCTCAAAAAATCAGTTATTCGCGCCCTGACTAACCCTTCCACGTCAACCTTAGAAGATCCGTCAGGCAGTTTAAAAACAGAAACTATTCTGCCGATAGTGCCCACCGTAAAGATGTCTTTTCGGCCAATATTATCTTCGATGTTTTTTTGAGTAACAAAAAACACAAGACGTTCATGAGCCAAAGCATCTTCAAGGGCGACAACTGATTTGGGTCTTTGGACTATAAGCGGAATAACCACTTTTGGAAACAAGACGGTATTCTTGAGAGCTATAAGCGGAAGTTGTTCCGGTATTATTATATTGTTAGCTTTAAAATCAGCCATAAAAACTTGCTCGTTCGCATTGCTCGGCCTATTACTTACGGCCGGACGCAATGCTCTGACCAACTTCTTCGTTAAAAGCTCCGGTCCTCCTTCGTCATAGCTATCTATGACTCAGTTCGATCCTCGCTTTTGCCTTGAATTTGGCCAAACGAGCGGCGTTTTAGTTTAAGAGATTATACTTTGTATAATTTGTTCACTCGGATAAAGCATAAGCAAGCTTACGCTTTACTCCTCGCTCTCAATTATAACATAAACTTATCCAAAATCAATAGTAGAACTCTTCCCGCGGAGGGGCGTTTTTCACTATTTCAAAAGCCTCTTCAGCGGTGTCAACAATTGTATATAAATTCAAATCCTCTTTGTCAACGGCATGCATCTTACCAAAAATTTCTTCATGAAGCCATGAGTGTATCGGGCTCCAAAATTCTTTGCCAACCAATACAACCGGTATTTTATCTGAAATCTTTTTGGTCTGAATCAACGTCAAAATTTCAAAAACTTCATCAAGCGTGCCAAGTCCTCCCGGGAAAAAAACATAGGCCCTGGCAGCATAGGAAAGCATTAATTTTCGAACGAAAAAATAATGAAAGCCGGTGCTTTTCCTTACATAGGGATTGATTCTTTGTTCCGTCGCCAACTGAATATTGATCCCGACAGATTCTCCGTTGCCCTCAATTGCTCCCCTGTTTCCTGCTTCCATAATCCCGGGACCGCCACCGGTAACAACTGAAAAACCCTCTTTTACAAACATGGTTCCCAATTTTCTTGCTTCCTCATACCATTTGTTGCCTTCCTTAAAACGAGCCGAACCGAAAAAAGTAACTGTTTTTTTAAAATCAGCCAAAAACTGCCAGCCCTCAATGAGTTCCGACATGATCCTCAAGACCCTCCAATGAAGAGAAGCCCTGAAATCTCCTTTTTCTGGCTCCCCAACTTGTGGAAGCTTAGAAGCCGGTAAATTCATTTTGCCTTTTTCATTGGTCATATATTTTTATAATAACTAATTTTAATGGTTCACACAACCTGTCACTCGGCCTTATCCCAAATCAGACCACATAAAACTCTGCTGAGTTTTTGTTCTATCTCGGCCCGTCGGCCTCCGAACGTTCTTCTTTGAGACAAGGCCTCGCTCTCCAATTTTTTAAACTTTAAATAAATAAAAGGCCCAGCGAGATGCGGGGTTGCCGGCAAATGCCGGGCTTAGTTTGAATTACTTTTTCGGCGGAACTTTCTTGCCAAGCTCCTGAAGTTCCTTGGGAGTCAAGTTCTTCATTCGCTCCAGAACGGTTTTGGCATCCTCTGTCGCTTCTTCTTGAGATCGATGTTCGGTCGCAGAAGATTCGACTTTTCCCTGCAAAACGCTTTTGGAAAGCGGGAGGGACAAATTATCAAACTCCGACATCGGGACCACGTCCTTGTCTGATGCGTAGAACCCGATCTTGACCTTGTCTCCCGGCCTGGTCACGATGAGCTTGCTTGAAAGGCCGGGACCGGCCGTGAACAGATGCGGAACGTTTTCCAGATAGAGATAGTACGTCGTCCCTGCCTGGAGCGTCTCGCTGCTGGCACGAGCTACGACGCCTTCAATATGCTGAATATCCCTCTTGGCTTCAATGGCCACTCTCTGGTCACGCTCCGAAAGCATTTTCTCGTAAGCGCGCTGGGATTCGTGTGCGTTGGTCCCGACGGCAAACAATTGGAAGTCGTTGATGGGAACCATCGCTACACCCTGGAACGCGTGCTGACTGTTAAGGAGCGGCACAACGGCAGTCGGCAAGCCTAATACGTTGTACAACGAGACCGTTTCAAATTGGGTGCTATCAAGCACCCAATTTTGCTATCTGTAAAGGATTACATTCTCAATTAACATGTTAAATTGGGTATTATGACTAAAAAAAGAACCCAAAATGCCCAGTCTGCGGCAGTAATAAAACAATTAAGAAAGGAAGTAGAAAAGGATTAAAAAGATTTTTCTGTAAGAAACAAAAGCATTCTTTTTCAATAGACCACAGAGTAAAACCAATCTTTTGGATACCGCATATTGACGGAGTTCCATTCAGAAAACTGGCTGACCAGTATAGCACATCTCCAGCCAGAGTTTTTAGACAAGTAGAAGACGAAATGAATAAGTTGCCAGAAAATACTTGGCTATCAAGAGAATACTGTAATCGGTGGTCAGGTAGATTAGTTGTTGATGGGAAATATGTAAAAGTTAAGGGCTATGATAAGAAAATACCTTTTATCTACGGCATTGATTATCTAAGCCACGATATACCAGTCGGTGTTTTAGCTCCCAGTGAAAATGAATGGGCTTTCAATAAATTCTTTAATTTGCTTCATACTGTCCGCTATCCTCTTCAGATTGTGATAGCCGATGACATCCGGTGCTTTAAAACCAGCTCTAAAACAGATTTATCCGACAGTTCCGATACAATTATGCCATAACCATTACTTTGAGATTTTAAGACAAATGCTCAGAATTAGAACCGAGGAAAAATATCATGATTTCTTCTACGAGTTAAAGGGGGCTTTTAATGCTCAGTTTAGACAGCAATGCCCTAATACGACCAATATCATTGAGAGCTACAATTCTCACCTACAAGCCAGATTAAAAAGCGTTAAAGGCTTCCAGGGTTTCCACTCGGCTGAAAGATGGCTAAATGCTTGGATGATAAGGAGAAGAACCAAATCTTTTACTGATTGTGAGGAGCCATTCAAACATCTTAATGGGAAATGCCCATTAGAAGTTGCCTTGAAAAAAGATGTTGAGTTTCCAGAGATTTTGGGGATAAAAAGAAAAGCCCAATAGGGCTTTGGGGGACATGCGTCTAAAACTTTTTTTAGAAGTTGGTAAGAAAAAATGCGAGATCATCTCGCATTGTATTGGGTTAAAACTTTGGTGCCTCTCTATACTTTGACAGGTCTAAACCTTTTTCACCTGCTATTGCTTTACAATGACCACATTCTTTGTAGTGATTTTGAAGACTATCTAATTCATCAGGGGTAAGTTTTTTCCGTCCGTCTTCATATCTAAATATAAATTTCCCCTGGAAAGCCTCGCAGTCAATCTTAATTGGCATTTGATTCTCTTTTTGAATGAACTCTACGCTTTACCAGCAGAATATTTCCGAATAAGGTTACAAGAAAAGGAATGTATAAACCAAGAAAGACAGAAAACATTATCGTGGATGCCTTTAAATTCCAACCCCCAACAACAAGAGATAGTGCAATGGCAGAGGGTACACCTACAAAATAAAAACAAAGGTAAAACAGCGACTCCATTAGATTAAGAAAAGAATCGCAAGCGTTAACTATTTTTTGAAAGCATGCCGTTAGCATTTTCTGGTCTCCTTTGAACAAACTAAAACCGTGCCTTATGATAGCACGGCTTTAATTATATGTCAATTTTTGCGAAAATTTGCCAAAAGATTAAAGAGAAGATTTTAAGATAAGAAAAAGAGAAGAAAAGCACCCAGAATGAAACGGACACCGACAATTGAATTGCCTTGCCGCGATAGATGGCATTCTCGTATGTGCCCATCCGCATGTGAGCCGGGTCTTTGGGCTGAATGTCTTGCGTCCAAAACCGCTCCTCGACTTCTCCGAGCATTGACGCATAGTCGTTCGATCGAAACATTTCAGAAGTGCCAATACTAATGAAGACGTAGGATACCATGCCGATTACTGGAAAAACCCAAGCCCACGGAAAAGAATTGCTTTCTTTTCTCCAAGAGTTTGTGTTGATTGACGCAAAAGTCGCCGCAACCAACCACCAAATCAGTGTCACGAAACCAACCACTCCGAAAAGCGGATAGGCCGTCGAAATGGTTAAACCGTAGAACAGCCACCAATTGGAAAAGAATGCCACGACACACTGCCCGATAGCAGTAGCCGGCTTCCTAGCCAACATGAGTGGAAAAGCACCGACAACCGCACTGATCAATGCCGCAAATAGATACATCTGTTGTCTTCTCCTTTTGTTGTTTACGAACTGACTACCGGCCAAGACATTAACATGGCTTTATTGTAAAGTCAAGCAAAGTTTAAGACAAAACAAAAACCGGCTTTTTGGGCCGTTAACATGCTCATGAAATATCTAGAGATTTATCTTGCCTCGATTACATCCAATCTGATTTCTGTTTTACTAACTCGATCGTCTATGTGTCTGTAGTCGTTCTTTAATGTTTTAACATCGTCGCGTATTCCATCCTGGTTTTCCAAAATTAAACCCAGCTTATCATCAATACTTTCAAGAAGTGTGCCAACTTCTGTTTCGCTGAATATTTTGACAGCTTCAGGATCGAGTTGTTTAGGTTTAAAAGTCATAGATAAATAATATCAGCCACATAAAACTTGTCAACAATTCCAAAATTTTTATGCTATTTTAAAAAATTAAAAGCTTCCCAAGCCCACATACTCCCAGGGAGAACTTGCGCAGGCCCCGAAGCTTGGTGCTTGGTGAGGGGCTGAGCATGAAGACAGCCGAGGCTCGCAGGAAGCCGAGGACTATCGGTCGAGTCGGGGGTATGTGGCTGGGGAAGAGAGACTCGGACTTTTAAGAATCAAAAAAAGAGGGGTGGGACACCATTGCCCCCTTCCCCTCCACGACGACACCGGCTAGCTACCGACGACCGAGCTGACCTGCGCGACGAGAGCCGCCAGATCGCTCGCACGAGCGTCGGCAAGCCTTGCTCGAGCCTCGAGACTGATGTTCCTGGCCTCCAAATCTCGAATTTCGTCCAGATTGTCCTCAATCTGGGCGAAGGTTCTTGTCGAATTGGCTGCCGCAGAGACCCTCGCCTCTGCAGCTTCCTCAACCACCGTGAACGGATGGCCGAGAAAACTGATGGTCGCCACGACGGCCTTCAGGACATCGCTGGATGCCCGTCCAAGACCGTGGGCCTCGAACGCTTCCAGCCCGAACGGTTTGATTTCGGCAGCGTTTGACCGCCGAACCAAACTGCCGACAATCACGCCGAGGACCCCCACGAGTCCCATCAAAATCCATGTCCCCATTGGTCTTTCTCCTTCAGAAGCTTTATTAACGGGTTTCGTCTGGCGCTTCTGTATCCAGACAAAACCTGAACTCGTATTTACATTATACACTTATCAAACAATAATGTCAAATCACCCTATCTTTTATGGCTGTTTAATCGCGAACGCCTCATCCCAAATCAGACCGCATAAAACCCTGCTGGGTTTTTGCTCTATCTCGGCCCGGGGTAGCCTCCGAACGTTCTTCTTTGGAATAAGGCGTTCGCTTACGATATTTAAGGTCTCAGCCACATACTTAAAACTAAAAAGCGAAACCCTAACCCATTAGAGGGACTTACGGAGTTCGACTGGAACGAGTACGAGGCAAAATTCTAGCAAGAATTTATGCCGTGCCCGAGAATGGGTTAGGGTTGAGCTTTTGAAACTGAGGACTATCGGTCGAGTCGGGGGGTATGTGGCTGGGGAGCAAGTCTGAAAAATGATCAGGCAGGAGCGAGAAGCTACAATTCAAAACTCTCCCCTTGCGAGGGTACAACGGCGTCAATATTCAAATCTGTTTTGACCTTTTCGGCCAAAATTATAGATGAATCCTCTTCTCCTTGAACCACAAAAACTTTTTTGAGTTTACCGTCTGATCCGGCGCTTTCTATCCATTTAAGTAGCATGGCCTGGTCGGCATGGGCTGAATAACCGCCGATTGCCCGTATCTGGCAATTCACGGCAATTTTCTCGCCAAATATTTTGACTTCTTTTTCGCCGTCCAAGATTCGGCGCCCCAATGAACCCATAACCTGATAGCCCACAAACAAAATAGCCGAATTGGGATCGGGCAAATATCTCATTTCGTGATGTAAAATTCTTCCCCCCATGGACATTCCCGAACCGGCAATTATTATTTTGGGCCCCTTCACGTTATTGATGGCTTTTGATTCATCAACTGTGCGAGTGAACGTCAGGCCCGGGAAATTAAATATGTCATCGCCCGATTCAATGACATGGTGGGCGGTTTTATTGAAATAGTTCGGATACTTCCGGTAAACCTCGGTAAGGTGGGTGGCTAAAGGCGAATCGACATAGATTGGAACGCGAGGTATCTGGTTATGATTTATAAGCTGATTCAGTTCGTATAAAAGTTCCTGCGTTCTTTCCATGGCAAATGAAGGCATCATCAGGGTTCCCCCTTTAACCATGGTTTCTTTAATGACATTCTCCAGCATTATTTTTCTGGACGCGCGATCTTCGTGAATTCTTGAACCGTAAGCTGATTCTACCACTATGTAATCGGCATCTTTGGGAAAAAATGGCGGCTGAAGCAAAGGAGTCGGTGGATTGCCAAGGTCCCCGGTGAAATAAATCTTCCCTGAATTTTGAATTAGGCTCGGAAATTGTATTTCTACAATTGACGAACCCAATATGTGGCCTGCGTCATGCAGAATGGCCTTCATTCCACCATCGAGATCTATTGGAACTTCATAATTAAAACCTTCAGCTAACTCCATGACTCCGTCCAAATCTTTTAATTCAAATAAGGGTTCCCTGCCCTCTCTCTTGGCTTCTTCGGTTATTATTTTTAAGTTATCAGGCAAAGCCTTCCTGATCATATCTAAAGTCGGTTTGGAAGCATAAACTTTTCCAGTAAAACCCTCCCTGAACAATTTTGGAAGACGGCCGATGTGATCGGTATGGCTATGAGTTATGAATACAAATTTTATTTGTGCCGGATTGTAGGCAAATTTTTCATAATTCATGTCTTCCGAATATTTGGAGCCTTGATTCAAACCGCAATCCACTAAAATTTTAACGTCCCCCGCATCAAGCAAATAATTTGCTCCTGTAACTGTTTTTGCTCCTCCGTAGAAAGTTATTTTCATAAAAATATCGCTACTAAATACCCAATTATAGCCATCGTCGCAATCGGAGGTAATGCCGCCATCGCTTTTCTCTCTTTTTGATTCACAAAAATAAGATGGGTAATAAACAATCCGGCTAAAGAAAATACCGCCACGATTATCGCACTGTCAAGGGAATATCCGGCCACTGAACTTGCTAGAACAACAGGCAAACCGATATCGCCCGAACCTAGAATCATAAACTGACCTCCGGCTGCGACTTGATTTTGAGCTTCCCGCTTGTGAAAGAAAAATCCGTTCATTTGTGAAGGAATTATAAATCCGAAAATCGCGCCCGATTCTATCATGTTTTTAGCCATGCTTACCATATGTTTCGTAACATAGACGGCGATAATATCGTAAAAAGACAACGCCACCATTACTATAATTGCCGTTCCGGGGGAAATAGCCAAGCCCAATAAAGACCCGATACCGGCTATTGCCAAAATTATCCCGACATTGTGGACGAGAACATTCTTAATCAAAACAAAAATGGCTACGATAAAAATAGTAACCCAAAAATCCCAAGGCAAACTTGATAACGTACCCGCGACCACACTAGTGCCGGAAAAAACGATCAAAACCAAAAATAGTTTAAAAGAAAAACTGGCCACTTTTTGATATTTTGAAAAAAATATAAAAAATATCGCTAAAATCGCCAAAAAAACAGCATCTTCCCAGCCAAATTTTATCTTTGGAACTACTGTCGATGCAGTTGAATTAACAATCTGGTAAGCTGAAAAAATACCCACCAGCAGCGTCGTGCCGAATAATATAAATTCTTTTATATAGAGGTCTATTTTAAATTTCATGTTATTTGAACCATGGTTTAGCAGGATATTGCTGAATTATGTACCTATATCCCTTGTCTTTTGGAATCTCGACCTGATTTTCTAAAATCCAGTTGTTTATCAAATCTCTTTCCGTAGAAGAGATGGTTCTGACTTGAGTGCTTTGAGAATCCAAAACAATCGAGTCAGATTCAAAATTCTTCAGAGCTATAAACATCAAACCAACAAAAAAAAGTCCGAGCAAAGAGATGTAAAATGCGCCAAGACGTGATTCAATTTGCAATGTTAACAGGTTTCTACTCATCGGATTGTTTTTACAGTGAGCCTACCGGACTATTATAGTTCCGGTTTCTTTTATATTCCTGTCGCCGTGATAATCAAAGATACCCTTTGCCGCAAAAGTAAAAGAAAAGTAGCTCCCCTGGGGAATATCACCTATACTGTCAAAACCAACCAAACTGCTATCCGGACCGGAAATTATTCTTATCGGAAAGATGCTTTCGTTTTTGAACCTTACCGTATCGCCGGCATGAATCCTTAAATTGGTCGGACTAAACACGCCGCTTTTATACGAGACCGTATATATTCTTGAGGGTTTGATTTCGGTAGGAAGGGTTTCGGTAGGCGTCGGCAATCCGACATTGGGATTTTGAATTCTGCCCAGCATGCTTACAGCAAGGCCAAAAAGGACAAGGGTTAAGACAATGAGCATCCAAAAAAGTCCCGGACCGTTGATAGCCGGCAGTTTTTTTTCTTTCTTCTTTGCAACAACAAGTTGTGGTTCAAAATCTGTCATACATCTAATTTAATCTTAACAATTAAAAAACTTCCGATCAAGGAAGTTGGCGTCGAATCTTGGAAACTTTTGCCTTTATCCTCTGCCAATCGGCAGATTCACCAAAACAAATATTAAACGCCCTGAGTCGATTCTCGTCAGCAGGAGATTTTTCAAAAAATTCCGCTAAATGGCCGTTGTCAAAAAGATAATTCGTATCCGCCATGTGAGAGCCGAAAATTATAAAAAGCATCATGTATTTCAAAAGTCTTTGAGCTTGCCTGATGTCTTGGCCTCCAAAAGCGATAATCCACTTTTCCTGCAGATATTCAACCCCAAAAATCCTGTTAATCTGGACATCTAATCCTGTGTCTTTTTTCAACCGGCAGACATTAATCCATTGCCGGCTAATTTTTTCCTCATTGGTGTTAAATATTTCTTCGTAAATTTCTTCGACTCTTTCCCAAACTTCCCAAATGGTCATATTCAGAAAAAGAGCATGGTAAGCTCTATGGGATTTTAGTTTATATGGAAAAAGGTTAAACTCGTTAGTTTCTCCACCTCGGCTGGAAGGTATTAGATGATGTAGATTAAAGTTTCGGAGTTGATCGCTATAGAGCCTGTGGAGTTCAGCCTTACCTCTTCCTCTGGGAAGTGCCAAATGGAACCTTTGTGTCAATGAGCTATTAGGGAAATAATATACCGGTTTATTTAAATTGGCAAGCAATTAAAAAAGCAGGCGATGCCTGCACAATATCACTTCAAAACCGGTTTCTTGAAGCCGTTTGCTTCAACGATTACAAGTCTTTTGGAATCGATATTGATGTAATCATCAAAAGCCACTCTTGGAAATTGATACAAGAGGAGGCGTTCATGATTGTTAACATTCCTCTCAACTCCGACATAAACGTTTTGTCCGGCCACATATACAGAGGCCACTTTGTAGTACTTACCAGGAGACAGGGCCGACCCTTTCCTTGGCAGACCGCTCGGAAATTCCTCTGGCACACCCACAAAAGTAACCAAAAAAACAAGGACCAGACCAAAAGATAGGGGAAGGAAACCAAAATTTTCTTTATTGACCAACAATGCGATACCGATAGCAAACACGGTCATTCCAAGCAACCAAACAACGATTACAAATGTCATTACCGACCTCCTTGTTGTCGAAGAACTTCTCGGACAATTTCCTTGTCGGACCAGGGAATTTTCTTTCCCCCGGCCACGGCCATAGAAATCTCCGAGCCTTTTCCTGTGATAACAACAGTATCACCTCGACCGACTTTTGTCAAGGCAGTTCTGATGGCTTCTTTTCGGTCCAGGACTTTATGAACTTTTAAACTTTTTAACTTTGAACTCGATGAAATTCCAGAAAAAATTTCTTCGATGATTTTTTCTGGAATTTCATCATATGGGTCTTCATCGGTCAAAATTATTTCATCGCAATACTCACTGGCAATTCTTCCAAATTCCGGCCTTTTCCATTTGTCTCTTCCTCCTCCGGCGGCGCCAAGCACACAAATAAGCCGATGGCCAGCATCAAGGTCGGACCTAGTAAGTTCATCTTTCAAGGTTTTATAAACAACTTCAAGCGAATCGGGAGTATGGGCATAATCCACTACCACCCTAAATGGTTCTTTCTGCAAGAATTCCATCCTTCCCGGGATACTTTTTATTTCCCCGAGGACCGTCCTTGTGTTTGGAAGGTCTATTCCGTACATAGCGGCAGTAGATAGAGCCGCCAGACAATTTAAAACATTGAACTTGCCTCCGAAATTGATATTAAATTTAATTCCATAAACATCAAACGAGGCCCCATCCGATTTCAAATCCAAATTTTGAGCTCTCATATCCCCGCTTTCTGTTCCATAAAATATTGTGTGCTTTGAAGAAAATTTTGAAAACAACTCGATATTTTTGTCATCAGCATTCAAAACGTGAATATTCTTTGTCTTGGAAAATAGTTCCTGTTTGGCTTTGTAATAATTCTCAAAAGAGCCGTGGCTTTCAAGATGCTCTTTGTGCAAATTGGTAAAAACCGCACAATCAAAATTAATTCCCAAATGCCGCTTCTGTTTGATACCTTCGGAAGTTACCTCCAGCACCACATACTTACATCCGGCTTTTTTGGCTTCATAAAAAAATTTCTGCAACTTGAACCGCCCCGGCATTGTCATTTTCAGATTATTTGGCCACTCTTTATCCTTTATTTTAAAACCAAGCGAGCCGATTGCCGCAATCGGCTCGCCAACTCCTTCAAAAATTTTAGAAATCAAATAAACAGTTGTCGATTTGCCTTTAGTGCCAGTCACGCCTATGACTTTCAGAGATTTTGACGGATTGCCGTAAACAATACTTCCCAAATGCGCTAATCCGGCATGATAACACGGCGCAAAAAAATTAAATACCGATTTAGGTATTAATCTCTTGATGCGATATAAAGTTTTATCTAACAAAGATTCTCGAAACATGGTTGATTATTTACTGAATCCTAAAACACTTTTCTTGCGACTTTATATGTAAAGTACCAAAATCGCGAGACAGGCAGATCAAACGAACCGGAATATTCGACTTCTCTGCCGCCCCAACCAAGTTTAAATCTCGTCACTCCCGGCCAACGTTGAGAATCTATGCCCCAAAGGTCGTAAAACTTACATCCTGAAGCTTGAAGCGTTTTTATGTTTTCCCAATGGAGCGCATATGGAGCCATCATGCTTCGGGCATCATAGTCAGATGCACCGTGAAGATAGTAGCAGATATCGCCATAAGTCATCATTAACGCTCCGGCTACGGCTTTATCTTGATGGTATGCCAATACTAAATCCACCCTCATTTCACCTTGCTGAAAGTATTCGACTAATTTTTTATAATATTCCTTAGAATGACTTCCGAATCTGTCCCGTTTGGTAGTCTTTTTTAATAGTTTCCAAAAAGTATCCAAGTCTTTACCTGCCTCGCCGGCAGACAGGCTGTCTTTTACAACAACACCGTACTTCTCGGCCACTTTTATATTGTAACGAGTTTTGTGATGCATTTCGGCAAGCAGTTCTTCTTCGGATTTTTGAAGATCTAAAACAACTGTCTTGTGCGGCTGGATCTCTTTGACTGACCTTTTGATCCGCCAGCTGGTGGATAAATTGTGTATCGCTTCCGGCACCTTATCGTCTAGCGGTTCAATCTTAATAAAAATTGATTTTTGATCTTTGGCTAAATTTTTAAGATAAGCAACAAACTTGGCGACTTCATTATTTATGGTGCCGGTAATGACATTAAAATTTATTTCCGGCCCATGCGGAATATATAAATAATTTTTTCCGAAAGGCAAATCATGCTGAATTATATTTGCTTTAATTTTTCCATCATCAAACCGCCAGGTTTTCCGTCCAATGTATTTCTGAAAATCTAACCACTCCTGCGTTTGTAAAAAAGATTTTATCATTTTATCGGCGATTTTTTCCCAGTAATTTAAGCGCTTCTCTTACTCTTTGTTCCAGCGTCTTGCCCTTGGCATCTTCTTTGAGGGCATCTTTGGCTTGGCTAAGAGTATAACCAAGCGCTACCAGTGCTTCCATGGCTTCTCCTTCTTGACCCAAATCCATTCCTTTCATGTCCCCAATCTCAAGATAATCAACCCTGTTTTGTAATTCCATTATCAGCCTTTGCGCGGTTTTGGGCCCCAGACCGGATATTTTTTTCAAATAATCAGGGTCATTGTTCACTACTGCCGCTTTCAAGTGTTTCGGTTCCACCGAAGACATTATATTTAAAGCGTTTTTGGGACCTATTCCTGATACAGAAATAAGGAGGTGAAACAGTTCCAAGTCTTCTCTTTTTTCAAAACCATAAATGTCAAAAACTCCTTCCCGCATATTCAATTGAGAATGGGTAAAAAATTTTACAATGGGGGTCTTTGTATTGACAGGTGGGTTGATTTTTGATAAACTATTTAGCAATTTAGGGACTATATTTACCTTATACCCTATACCGCCCGTATTCAAAATAACGTATTTATCGCCAGTATATTCAATTTTCCCCTCTAAGTACGAGATCATCGGTTTAAGAATAGCATTGAAAATAGAAATAAAAAAGGCCCATCATTATTTATAATGTTCAAACTTTCATCTAAATTCGAGCCCACCGGGGATCAGCCCGAAGCAATAGAAAAATTAGCTAAGGGTTTAAAAACCGGCAAAAAGCATCAGGTGCTTTTGGGTGTCACCGGCTCGGGTAAAACGTTTACGATGGCCAAGATTATCGAGCATTATAAAAAACCGACCTTAATCATTTCTCACAACAAAACTCTCGCCGCTCAGTTGTATAAAGAATTCAAAGAATTTTTTCCCAAAAACGCCGTTCATTATTTCGTCAGCTATTATGATTATTATCAACCGGAAGCGTATATTCCCCATACCGATACTTACATAGAGAAGGATTCCAAAATAAATCAAGAGATAGACCGCTTGCGCCATGCCGCCACTCAAGCTCTCATCAGCCGAGATGATGTAATAATTGTTGCTTCCGTTTCGTGCATCTACAACCTCGGCTCACCGGATGATTATAAAAACTTGGGTCTCCAGATATTTGAGAATAAAAAAATGAATTCGTCTGAATTGGTGCGGGGACTTTTGCGGCTCCAGTATGTTCCGGATATAGAATTAAAAAGAGGCTGTTTCAGAAAAACAACCAACGAAATTGAGGTAGTCGCTCCAAGCGCCCAAGAAGTTATTAAAATAAAGTTTAAAAACGACCGAATTGAAAAAATTATGCAGGCCACCATTTCTGATCCCGAAGAATTGGAAATGAAAGATTTAAAATATGAAAAAATAGTTGAAACTACCATCTTTCCTGCCAAATACTGGATAACCTCAGGCGATAAAATTGGATTAGCCATAGAAAACATAAAAAGCGAACTCCAGAAACATGTTAAACACTTGAAAAAAGAAAAAAAGTTTGAGGAAGCTGTCCGGCTTCAAGAAAAAACCAGGCAAGATATTGAAATGATGCGTCAAACAGGATACTGCCACGGAATAGAAAACTACTCCCGCCATCTTGATTTCAGAAAAACCGGCGAGCCGCCCTATTCACTTCTGGATTTCTTTTCTTCCAAAGGAGAATTTCTGACAATAATTGATGAGTCGCACGTCACAGTTCCCCAGCTTCGTTCAATGTTCACCGGCGATCATTCACGAAAATCTACTTTGGTTGAATACGGTTTCAGATTGCCTTCAGCCATAGATAATCGTCCGCTAAAATTTCCGGAATTCCAGAAAAGAATTCAGAAAACCATATACACTTCAGCCACACCGGCCAAATACGAAATGGAACAAGCTGGCAAAGACGGAATAGCCGAACAACTCATCAGGCCAACCGGCCTTTTGGACCCGACAATAGAAATAAGGCCAACAGAAGGACAAATTCCTCATTTAGTAGAAAACATCAAAGCAAGAATTAAAAACCATGAAAGAGTAATCGTCACAACTCTTACCAAACGAATGGCCGAAGACCTGTCTGAACATTTAGCCGAACAGGAAATTAAAGTCAATTATCTTCACTCCGAAATAAAAACATTGGACAGATTAAAAATAATAAAAGACCTCCGTCTCGGCAATTACGATGTTCTGGTTGGCGTAAACCTTTTGAGAGAAGGATTGGATTTGCCTGAAGTTTCTTTAATAGCAATATTGGATGCTGATAAAGAAGGTTTTTTGAGAAACACAACCACACTTATCCAAACCATGGGCCGCGCAGCCCGTAATGAGAACGGCCACGTAATTATGTACGCTGATAAAATAACCAAGTCTATTGATTTTGCGATCAAAGAAACTCTGAGACGTCGAAAAAAACAAGAAAAATATAACAAAGAAAACGGCATAACACCGCAAACAATCATTAAAGAAATAGGCAATTTTGACTTGCCGATCAGCCAGAAAGAAATTCAAAAATACGGTGAAGGTAACAATGAGATAATCTTCTTCACCAACGGCTCAAGACAGAATGCCATGAAACAGCTTCAGAAACTGATGGATAAAGCCATCCGAAAAATGGATTACGAAACAGCGTTGGGACTAAAGGAACAGATTAGAAAATTAAAGGGTGAAGTTATCTAAAGAAATAAGTCCCAGACCACGAAGACCGCATAAAACCCTGCTGGGTTTTTGCTCTCTCTCGGCTACCCGCCTGCGAACGTTCTTCTTTGGCCTGGAACTTATTTCTTTATATTTGTACAACAAAAAAACGGGATTATTTCCCGCTTAAAGGATGAAAGATAAACCAGAAAAAATTAACAGGGGAATGGCGACATACTTTTTAATTTTCCACGATTTCCCATTAAACAGGTAAAGAACCCAGAAAATCCAGAGAGGAAAATTGAACCAAAAACTATTCAGGATTTCAACCATTTCTTCCTCTTTCCTTCAGAAGACCTATTGCGCAATATACACAAACGTAGTAATATAAACAAGCTTTAGAATAATACAAAAACATGCCTATTACTAAATCAGCAAAGAAAGCTTTGCGCCAAAACAAAACAAGGAAGATCCGAAATACCAGAAAAACCGTCGCTTACAAAGCGTCTGTTAAAGATTTTCGAAAACTAGTTGCGGCAGGTAAAAAAGATGAAGCCAAAAAAATGCTTTCCAGAGTTTATCAGACATTAGATAAAGCTGCCAAAACCGGTGTCATTAAGAAAAATAAAGCTTCCCGTCTCAAATCCAACACGACCCATCTCCTACAGAAAACCGCCTAATGGCGGTTTTCTGGCACGCTCCTCCCAGCCACATACCCCCGACTCGACCGATAGTCCTCGGCTTCCTGCGAGCCTCGGCCATCTCCATGCTCGGCATTTCAAAGAACCAAGCCCCCACACTCATGCATGAGTGTGGGGGCAAGCCGAAATGCCTGCGCAAGTTCTCCCTGAGGGTATGCGGGCTGGTTGCTTAAAATAATTTAAGCGAAACCTAGCCCATTTCAGACCGTTTGGTTTCGAGGGTAACATAATGCTTAAATTGATTGATAATTCAGTTCATTCAACAAATTTGAGTCGGAACTTGCGACGGGGTAACCAAATTTGTTAACTGAATTGAGATTAACTTAAGCATTTGTCCGAAGAAGACCGGAGGCGCAATCCAATAGGTCGGAAATGGGTGAGGGTTTTGCTATTAATTTTTTGTAAACAAAAGCCGCCTCTTGGGCGACGTTATTTATGCTCGGGAATCAGTCTTGTTCCAGCAGTCTCCGCAAAGCTGGCCACATCCCTCAACATAGTAATCACGAAAATCAATGTGGGTACTTTTAGGATACGGCGTTTCTTTTCCACACATCACGCATTTATCTTTTGGATCGTCTTCTTGTGAGCTTTTGCTAAACTTAAGAACGGCCAACTGAACAGTTGAGGGAAGAATCATGTTCATCTCCAAAAAGAACTCCAGACGCATTATACATTACGCCTCCAAAAAATCAAATTAATCTTTAGCAACATTAAACACAATTCCCATCCCCAACAACAGAACCACAAGAGCGGTGCCACCATAACTGATAAACGGCAGAGGAATACCTGTTAAAGGAACAAGTCCCGATATGGCGGCTATATTTACAAATGCTTGTGACATAATCCAAATATTAATCCCCATGACAAGAAGAGTTCCGAACTTATCAGACGCATTTTTGGCTATACCAACCAGAAAAAAACACAGGGTTCCAAATAATCCAACCGTAAGCGCCGAGCCCACCAATCCCAATTCTTCAGCAATAATAGCAAAAATCGAGTCTCCTATCACTTCCGGTAAAAATCCTCCTTGCTTTTGGGAACTGTTATTATAACCAACGCCAAACAATCCTCCTGAACCGATTGATATTAAAGATTGATTTATTTGATATGAAATTCCCCTCGGATCAACAGACGGATCCCAAAAAGCTTTTAAACGATCAAAACGGTAAGGTTCAACAACGATTATCGCCGATAAGCCCAGAAATAAGACCAACAAAATTCCCGCAAACTGTTTATAGCTTGGACCAGCTAAAAAATAAACTCCTAAAGAAATAAGCGAGACCACTATCAGTGTGCCGATATCCGGTTGAAGAAATAAAAGCAAAGCCACGAAAGACAGAACTATCAAAAATGGCAACACGCCATAAGACCATCTCTTTGTCCTTTCATCCCTGTTTCCAAACCATGCCGCCAAATATATTATCAAGGAGAGTTTTAGTATTTCAGCTGGCTGGAAAGAGAAAACACCCAGATTTATCCACCGAGTCGCACCCTTGAGACCATGACCAAAATTAGGCATAAATATCATTATCATCAACGCCAACGAACCGATTAAAACAAATAATGATGTCTTTTTCCAAAACTTGTAATTTATCAGAGAAAAGACAAACATTCCGATAAAACCGGGTATTACTCCGTACAATAACTGGTGCGTAAGATAATAATAAGAGGAACCGAATTTCTTCTGACCATCCACGATTCCCGCCGAAGATAAAACAACAAGGCCAAAAACGACTAATATCAAAATTATTGAGAGAAGTTTCCTGTTCACAATTAAATTATAATACAGTTTTTAATTTTGATAAATAAAAAGCCCTATAAAGGGCTCACTCCTGAAAACTTTGAAGATCTATAAGTTTTTTGTATATTCCATTCTTAGCTATTAATTCTTCGTGTTTGCCGACTTCAGCAATTCCCCCATCATGCATCACAACTATTTTATCGGCCTTTTTAATTGTGCTTAAACGGTGGGCAATAATAAGAGTGGTTCTGCTTTTAATTAAAACCTCTAAGGCCTGCTGAACATACATTTCTGATTCAGAATCAAGAGCTGAAGTTGCCTCGTCCAAAATCAGAATTTTAGGATCCCTAAGAAGAGCTCTGGCAATTGCCACCCTTTGTTTCTGGCCAGCTGACAACTTTATTCCTCTCTCGCCGACAATTTGGTTATATCCATCGACAAATCTTTTTCCGGTAATAAAATCGTGGGCGTAAGATGCTTTTGCTGCATCTTCTATAGCCGTTTCATCTGAAATTCTGTCAACATTTCCATAGGCTATGTTCAGTTTAATTGTGTCATTAAGCAAAGAAAGATCTTGAGGCACTATGGCAATTTGCGATCTAAGAGAACCTCTTTTCCAATTTCTTATATCAATACCGCCTATAGTAATGGTCCCTGCCGTTGGTTCATAGTAACGAGAAATTAAATCAATAAGAGTCGTTTTGCCAACTCCGCTTTCACCAACTATTGCAACCGTTTCACCTGCCCCAATAACAAGATTAACATTTTTAAAGATTTCGTCCCCAGATTCGCCATATCCAAAAGTTACGTTGGAAAATTCAATATCTCCGACAACCAGTGTGTCATTTCCAGTTTCATAATCCTCTTCATTTTCCTTCAAAAATTTGGCCACTCTTTCTTCGATCACTAATGTTTCTAGAATAAATCTCCAATTGTAAGCTAAGCGACTAAAGGGTGTATAAGCAAGCTGGATATAACCCAGAAAAGAAAACAGGCCACCAGCATCAACCGTTCCCCATCTCAACATCAAAGCTCCTAATGCAATTGTGATAACAGCACCGCCTCCAAATATAAAATGCTCATAAGCCTGTATCTTGTTTCTTAAATCTTGAGCTTCTTTTTCCCTTGAGTAGCATTTGTCAAAGTTGCTCCTAATTCTTTTTATTTCAAACTCTTCATTGGTATTTGCCTTAACAGCTTTTACATTACCAACCACATCCCACATATGACCCCACGCTTCTTCCCATATCTTTTTATTTTCTCTGTGAAGAGCAACGATCTTTTTGTTACTAGATGTCATGGCAAATGTATATAGAACCACAGTCACAAGAACCAAAACCCCCAATAACCACTGAATCAAAAACATCAACGCAAAAGAAAAAATCAAGCTCAAAAAATGAGGAATAAGAGAAAACAAAACATCCCGAACCATTCTTCCCAAAGAATCCGCTCCCCGCTCAACTCTCTGAACAGTCTTGCCTAATCGTTGTTCAGACAAATATGACATCGGAAGCCGTATCAAATGAGACAAGGAATCCATAAAAAGATTGTAGTCAATATTCCAAGAAGCATAGACCCCTTGTCTGTCAGAATATCTAGTCGTCCAGTTGCGTATCTGATCAACCGTCAACCACATTAATACGAACAAGAGTATATACTCAACCGAAGAGATATTGTCTCCGGCCATTCTGATAATTTTTCCATACACAAGAGGAACAAATGCGCCTAAAATCGAGCCAAAAACAGTTATTGCAAACACCTTCTTAACCTGTTTTTCTTCCGACCGAATACGCTCAATCATCAACCTAATCCCCGGATTTTTAATTTGTTTCAGAAGTTTTTCAATCATCCAGACCCTCCTTATAAAAGAACAGTAATTAAATACCCTAACACATGGATAATACTTAGTCAAGTTAAACTCGCCTATTGCAAATTGGCCCTTGACATTTATAAGTTAAACTATATACTACAAAAAGGAGTCTCGGCAGTTCTCTAACAACAAAAGACGAAAAGGAAGACGCATGCAGAACATTATCAACTTTTCATTAACTACCATTCTTCATTTCATTATTTGGTTAATATTTTCTATGCGCGGACTTCATGTTAAGAGAAAACCAAAGTATGCCAAAGAGTTTGCCATAGTCGCTCTCTTGTGTTTACCTTTAAACATAAACGGTAATGTGTTTACTGTTCTTGGAAACGCATCAAGTTCAAATAATATATATTCCATTTTTTCACTCTATCAAAAAGCGGATCAAGACGCTTTTAGCTTATTGGGTGGAATATACCAAGAAGCCGGTTATGACGCTACAACTTTTTTAGGTTTTGAAGTATACCAAAAAGCCGGTCATGACAATGTTTTGGTGATAGGATTGTCCGGATATCAGAAGGCTGAAAATAAAAACCTGCTAGGTATTGGCATCTCTGTTTTTCAGAATTCAAAGAAAGAAAGCGGATCCATTATGGGACTCATCGGCTATCAAAAATCCAACGATATAGCTCTCGCCTTGTGTTGTTTTGTCGGAAAACAAGATTCGGGCCAACAATCGGGTCTGGCAATGGGTTTGATCGGTTATCAAAATTCCAAAAAATATTCTAGTACTGTGTTTAGTATGGCTCTATATCAAAGAGCGGGGGGAAAAGATAGTGCATTTGCGATGTGGTCGTCAATTAAAGACGAAGACAAATCGGAAAAGTAATATATATCAGGAGCCAAAGGCTCCTTTTGTTTTATCTGAACAACGGCGGGATTTTTGAGTCAACAAGAAATATAATAAGTCCGATTATGGCACCAATAGCATTTATCATCCAAAAGCGCATCGTGATTTGTGTTTCCGGCCAACCAAGAGCTTCAAAAGTGTGGTGGATTGGAGTTGAGGGAAATATTTTCTTTTTTCTTATTTTCTTAGAAAGAGTTTGGAGAATTACAGAAAAAGATTCAATCAAGGGAATAATAGCTATTAACGGCAACAACAACGCCGTATCTGTGAGCAAGGCCACAACTGCAGCGGTAAAACCCAAGGACATTACTCCTGTATCGCCCATAAAAAATCTGGCCGGATAGATGTTAAACCAAAGAAAACCAACCAAAGCTCCCATTATAGCCGCCAAAAAAGTAACCATATCTATCCTTCCTTGGTCAAAAGCTATAGCCGCCAAAGCGCCAAACATTGTCAGAAAAACTCCCCCAGAAAGACCGTCCAAGCCATCGGTTTCATTCATCGAAAAAGCTGTGGCGACAGTTATGATCATAAAATAAATTACATATAGCCACCCAACCTGAACATCCCCGTAGAAAGGAATGTTAATCGATGTTATGTCTAACTTAAAATAGAACCACCACGCCCCAATCGACGCAACAACAAAATACAATATGAGCCGCTTCTTAAGTTTAAATCCCCCCTTTTTAAAAACCCCGAGAACGTCATCAACCATGCCCATAACCCCGGCCAAAACCAGAAGCCCTAAAGGTAATAAGGTTTGTTTTCGGGAAAGAAAATCAATACTGGACCAAAATCCACCGAATAAGCGGGCTAAAAACCAAAACAGCATAGCCAAAAAAGCAACCGTTAACCATATTGGCATTCCTCCCATGGTTGGTGTTCCCTCTTTTTTTTTGTGAAGAGCGTTAAAAATTGGGGTTTCTCCCCAAAATGTATCCTTGTCTCTCTCTACTGATTTGCCCGGTTTGAAATAAGTAAGGAGAATTTTTGTCCAAAAATGGGTAATGATTAAATTAACAAAAAAAGCCAAGGTAGCTACCCCAAATATTTTTACTATATTTAAAATAGAGAAGATTTCAGAGTTTATTCCCATCTGTATGCTGACTTGGCCCAATCAATTAACTTTTTGGTGTCCCCAAAACGATCCTGTGACCCAAGCACGATGCTAATAAGTTTATCATTTTTATCGGGAATATCTACCACCAATATCATGCAGCCTAATGCCCCATCTGTATTGCCAGTTTTACCGCCAAAAATATCGGGTATAACTCCCAAAAGCTGATCCGTACTCTCTACATTATGCTCGATTTTGCCGTCGGTTGATTTTATGATAACGCTCTTTTCGGTTAAAATTTGCCAAATAACATCGTATTTAAGAGAGTACTTGACCAATTTTATCAGATCTTCCGAAGTGGAGTAAGCATCATCATTTAAACCGGCCGAGTCAAGAAAATTGGAGTCATTCATATTTAACAATCGGGCCTTCTCATTCATTTTATCTACAAAATTAATTCCCTTGACACTTGTATAATATGCCAAAGTATAAGCGGCATCATTGGATGACTCTATCAGCATCAATTTCAAAAGATTTTCAACAGTTATTTCTTCGCCCAAATAAAGACTCTGCTTTTCGGTATCAACCTTAAGAGTTTCTTTCGGAACCGTAACCACGTCTTTGGGATTAAGATTTTCGATAACAATCACCGCGCTCATGATTTTGGTTAAAGAAGCAATGGGCAGCTTGGCCCTTGAATTTTTATCAAAAAGAATTCTTCCGGATCTGGTGTCATAGATCAACCCTGACTTGGCATCAAGTACAGGTTTTTCTCCGCCAGCTGGCGGATTAGGATTATAGATCGGAAAATAGCTAGGTTCTGAAATTGGCAGAAGATACGCTTCGGTACTGTTGAAAGCGGGTTCGGCGTTGGCAAGATTATTTTTTGGGGATGAGTCCATAACAAAAAAAACACTCACAACAACTAAACCGGCCAACATAAACGCTAATATATATAGTTTTGATTGCATTATCTATTTTTCTATCTTTAAGTGCAATTCTTTTAACTGCTTGCTTTCCAATTCAGAAGGGGCGCTCATCACAGATGTTCTTCCGGAACTTGTCTGGGGGAACGCCTGAACCTCGCGGAGATAGACTTCGCCCAACAAAACCATCAGATTACGCTCGATTCCATGGGCAATTCCTCCGTGAGGAGGCGCGCCATATTTAAAAGCAGCCAGCATATGGCCAAACTGCTTATCAATTGCCTTCTCGGAATAGCCCATTATCTTGAAAACAGCATGCAGCATTTCCGGCTTATTCGCTCGGATACTTCCCCCGCCAACCTCAAGACCGTTGCAAACAAGATCATATTGGGTGGTTAAGATGTCCCCGACCCTTTCTCCTTTCAATAACCAGTCAACGTGCTCCGGTTTGGCATGAGAAAAAGGGTTGTGTGTAAATGTCCATCTGCCTTCGTCGTCTTTTTCAAAAAATGGAAAATCCCTAACCCAAGCATATGTAAGAATCCCGTTTAATCTGTCTTCCTCTGTTCGCAAATCAAATTTATCAGCACCAAATTTTTCCATTACTTCTTGATAGGTAAAAACGGGAAATGGTTTTTGTTTTATTTTATAGCCCATTCCTTCCACCACCACAGTTATCATTTCTTCGTCTAAAGCCATGATATCTTTCTGCTCAACAAAACTCATTTCAAGATCAACTTGAGTATGTTCAAATCCACGATCTGCCCGCAAGTCTTCATCTCTAAAACATTTCGCAATCTGGAAATACTTTTCAAAACCAGCCACCATTAAAAGCTGTTTGTATTGTTGAGGGCTTTGTGGAAGAGCAAAAAACCTTCCCGGATTGAATCGCGATGGCACTACAAAATCACGCGACCCTTCAGGAGTTGGAGCAGATAATACTGGTGTTTCTATTTCCAAAAATCCTTTTTTAAACAAGAACTGCCTAATTTGGTCAACAAATTCTGATCGCATTTTAATATTTTTCTGAAGCCGCTCTCGTCTTAAATCTAAATACCTGTATTTAAGACGAATTTCTTCGTCAATTTCTTCTCCGGAAGTATCCAGTGGGAAAGGTGGGGTCTCGGATTTATTTAAAACTTCAATTTCTTCTGGCTCAACCTCAACCTTACCAGTGTCTATATCGGCATTTACCATTTTTTCAGGACGAATCTTGACCTTGCCTTTAATACGCAAAACCCATTCCGAACGAAGTTCCGAGGCAATTGCATAATCTTTACTTGAGGGCGTAAAAACAACCTGAACAATTCCCGAACGGTCGCGAAGATCTATAAAAATAATTTTGCCGTGATCGCGTCTTGTCGCAACCCAGCCAAAAATTTCAACGGACTGTCCAACCAAATCTTTCACATTTAAAACAAGAGTTCGTTCCATTTATTTAGTCTAACATTTTTCATATTCTTAGAAAAGTTTTGATAAATTAACCCAGATTTGCGAAAATGGAGGCAAAAACCAAAGACCGATTTCGATTACAATTAAAACTATGATGACTGTCTCCAAAAAAGCGTTTCTTTTCTCGGCAAGAAATTCTATCATCATTTTAGAAATATCGGAAAGATAATCGATTTTTTTATCAAGAATATCAAATCTAATCTTTAAATCATACTCCGAACTCATTCGATTATACAGCGTCTCGAGATCGGGCGATTCCCAGATTGATTCCGGCTTATCAAACAAGGCCAAATGAACAACGGTTGTTTGTTTTACTGAAAAAACTTTGCCAATCTGTTTTAATAATTTTTTTTCGGAAAAAAGAGCTTTCCCTTTTGTTTTTAAATTATCCACGACCATTTCAAACTCTGACAGATTTTTTTCAATGTCATTTTCGTATCTTTCAAGAGCAACCGATTGAGACAAAGCGTATGATATTATTTTAATTTTTTCTACATTCAAATCGGCAGAATAAACTTTTTCAAAAGTTACCTTTTCCGCGCCTCCGCCAATCAGAACTTTAGTATCTTCATCATATGAGTAGTGCTCTTTTTTGCTTCTGACACATGCTCGTATTTCGTTAATAAATTGCTGGCGCAAACGAGCAGAAACATTCCAAAAAGTGACTGTCCCAAACTTGGTCATGACAGCATACTGATCCTTGAGAAGCTTCACAACCAAAGGAACATCTCTATTCAAATATGAATATTTCTTAACCTCCTCCTGAACGTTCTTCAAATCAATAGACTCGCCAATATATATGGTTTCTACCTGATATTTGACATATTTTGGCTTTGTGTGTTTTGTTGCCATCTAAATCAAAGATAGCATCCAAAAAAGCTTTAATCAAACAGAGGAAAAGGTCCAATGACAATTTCCCACCTACGCCCTTTGGGCTACGGCGGGCAAGCAAGTTTTTCTTTGGCGGCATTAGGATTTACTGAAATTCTACCTAATTTCAGTCTCGGCGGCAAATTCTTTGTTCTTTTAAATTATTAAAAAGAGAAAGCCCACCATTCCTTTTAGGTGGGCTCGTTGAGGAGACGTCCGCGAGATCATGGCGACTACTCGTAGCAGATCGTGAACTCTCTGACGCCCCCGCTATATGAGGGGACGGTGGAGATAGCCACGACTCGCGCGTTCTGGTGAGCGTCCCTCCATGCTTGGAGAGAACGAATCCCGTGAACGGCCAGCTCGGGCTTTCGCGACGATCTATCGCTTCGGTTGATTCGCTCGAATTTCTGTTGTGAATTGTTGCCCGAAACGAAGTACACGACGTAGCCGCTGACACCCTCACGATAAGCGAGAACGCCGGAGAAGGAGATGACCTTCTTGCCGGGGTTCGCTCGAAGCCACTGATTTAGTGTCGTGATGTCGTCCACGGATTCTCTGTTCTGGGTGTAGACCTCCGTGGAAACATACGCGAAGTCCTTCATCTCGCTGACAGACTTGGGTTCGTTGCTGCTGTCGCCACAACCAGCCAATCCGACGAGAACAACAGCCATGAGCACGGAAGTGCCAATGAGTCTTTTCACGGTATTCCTCCTTTCAAGGAACGGGTTTGATTCCATCTAAGCACCGTGCCTAGATTTCACTCAAAGATAGCATATCAGACCATAAAAGTCAATACTGCGCAAGGTATATTCAAACAAAAAAAACAGCCAACTCAGGCCATTTTTCACTCTTAAATCCCATGATTAAAATTTTTCTTTTCTGCTTCTACAAAATATGGTTCGAGCCGACCTGCGCCTTGCCGAAGTCTTCGGCAAGGCGAGTGTTTTTAATGGTCCTTTTGCGGTAACGTGGTGCGCCCGGTTGGAGTCGGACCAACGACCATCTCCTTAAAAGGGAGCTGCTCTACCAACTGAGCTACGGGCGCAATGTTTATATTATATTCTAAAATAATATACCATCAAAAACCGGCTCTCGCAACAAAAAGTCCCCTTTCAGGGATCAGTTTGCCGGTTTTTTGTTTGTTTGCTTCATGTGAAGTTCTTTTTTATAATCCCATGAATCAGCTCAGAATTTTTATATATTATATTTCTGTCGCCAATAATGCAAACTCTGATGGCCACATAGTCGTCGGCTTCCAGTTTCATTGCTTCAAAATATTCCGGGTTGGTTTTTTTTAAAGAAAATATGTCGCCATCGTCATGATAAAGTATGTCTTCTGGCACAAAACGCCAAGGGGTAGTCATCGGAACAACAACTATCTTGTATGGCTCGATCTTTATGGCTTTACCGATCAAATTTTCAAGTTTCTCAAGTTCGCTGAAAGATGAGTATTTGGTAAATTTTTCAAAAAACAATTTATCTTCCCCGATAACTTTAATTTTTTTGCCGCTTATTCTTTCTTTTGACTGACGATTTTGAAGACGAACAACCAACCCTGTTTTGGGAAGATTTCTGGTCTTATACGATTGATAAAGAAATTGCAGAACGGGATTTTTGTGTAAATAAATATGGGCCAATAATTCTTGGTCGTTCATCAGCCATAATTTTCCGGCATTTATTTTGCCAAGTTTGATCCAGATTGCAATCATTTTTTCCAGAAAACGCTGGCTTATTTGAGAAGATTTATGCAAATAAAATTCCTTATACATATACATGTATAGGCGCTGTGTTTGTTTTGCGGCTTCAAGTGATTTTTTGTCTATCACCAAATGACCGTCAATAAAACTCAAATAATCAAATATGCTTTTTGTGTCCGGTCTCTGGCCAAATCCGGTATGATAAACATCCCTTTCAAGATAATCCAGCTTATCCATGCCAAGATTTTTATCCATAACTATTCTATAAAAATTATTTTTGCGTCCAAATAAAGATTTGATAAATTTCAGATCTCCGCCTGACTCTTTAATTTCTTTATCCAACCGGCCGATAATTTTAAAACCATTTTTATCGTGATCTACCGGCGTAAGTTCTTCAATGACATGAGAAAAAGGGCCATGTCCGATATCGTGAAGCAATCCGAAAAGAGAAATATTTTTAGCTTGATATTTGGTAAGAAAACCTTCTCGGACCAACCGTTCGCAAAAAAGGGATGTTTTACCATAGACCCCAAGAGCATGTTCAAAACGATTATGGGAAGCGCCAGGAAAAACACCCAAGTTTGCCCCGAGCTGTAAAATATGTAAAAGCCGTTGGAAAAGCGGGTGATGAACTATCGGCATGATATCTCTGATATCTATACTTTCCGACGGCGGTATCCTGATAAATTTTTTGTAGTATCTGTTCGGCACGATACCGATACCCTATCATATTTTTAAAAATCACAAAATAGTCGCTCAACCCCTCCCCATTTCCGACCTATTGCCTGCGCCTTCGGTCTCCTTCGGACAAATACTCAAATTGGGTCTCAATTTGCTTAATAAATCTTAGCATCCGTTCCTCCTTCGACAAGCTCAGGATTTTCCGGCTAAGATTTATTATTTAAGCAAATTATCAACTAATTTGAGTATTGTGTTACCCTCGGAGGCAAACGGTCTTTAAATGGGGAGGGGCTGCACTTACTAAATATAAGTTTTTAGACAAAACAAAACCGCCTCTCATGAGAGGCGGTGATAATTATTTTTCTAAGAATCTTCCGTCTGCAGTTTTTTCACATTTATCCCAAGGATATACTCTGCCGTTCATAGCAATGTAAACCCCTTTATCCAGAACGTTGAGGGCACCGAATGCAACACCGATATTAAACTCGGCATCGGATTCACGAAATCGGTGTGGTTGTGAAGCTCCTGTTAAGACGATGACTTTGTCAGGCATATCGCTTAATACCCTTGCCGTATCAATCATTGTATCTGTTCCGTGGGTAATAAGAATTTTATCAGCCACCGAACCTTGGCAAGCTCTTTTAATCAACTCCCTATCAATTTCGTCCATCTCCAAACTATCTTTCGCAAGTAAACGCTCTATACTGTATTCTAGGTTTAGCTTAATTATACTTTCACTTATCTCTGTAATGGCTTGTTTCCCGAATGAAAAGTTGAGGGTTCCTCTTTCTTCGCTGTATATTTTGTCTATTGTCCCACCGGCCGTAAAAACTTTTATTTTCATGGTTGTTGCTCCTCTTTCTTTATCATCTTCGACAGTTAATCAACTAATCCAAGAATCTTTCTCTCTTCTTTGGTTAACTTTTCTAGAATTTTATCACGAGTATCTTTTCTCCATCGTTCTTCATTTTCACGGGCAATTCGCCTAACTTCTTTCGATTCTATTTCGGCCTTGCGCTCGGCCTCAGTTTTCTTATGTTTCCCCCACCAACTAGCAACCTCGCCACCTGCAATCGTTATAAGTATCGTGGCCTGTGAAGATTTTTCAACATGTTCGCACAAAGCAGCAAGTAATTTAGTGATAGAATTAATTTCTTGGCGCAAGTGTCTTTCTGTTTTTTCAAAGTCCTCTCTCATTATTGTTTCTATACTCCGCACGATTTCCCCTCCTTTCGAGAAAAGCAAAACCACCGATATGGTGGTTTTGCGAGACCCCACACTCAATACTTGCAATATTGAGTGTGGGGTCGAGAACGAGTTCATTCACACCCCACACCATCTTTCCCTCCGCCTCCGTCAATTGACGGATGGCGGACAGGCTGGATTTGACACCACTTCGACTTCGCTCAGTGCAGGCTTGCCTTGAGTTTATCGAAAGGTTGTCGGAGCGTCATTGGGCCAGAACCCTCGGCTCACTCTTGATAATATTGGGTTGTGAATGAACAACAAGATAAAACTATCAAAATAATTAAATACTGTCAATCGCAGGCAGGTGTGAGCAATTCTGGAAAACGAACGGCTATTCTTTTTTCTTCAACGACTCCTCAAGTAGTTTCTTCAATTCGCCAGTGTCAACTTCTACTTTTTCTTTATGATGATTTCCTGGTTTTTCCTGAATCTTACGGCCCTTGAAATCCACCGGAACAGAACTTAGAGCACTCAAAGATGCCTCTTTGGGTTGGGACCTGTTTTCTTCTCTTCTTGGATAAGGCCTGCCCTGAACCTGGTTGAAGGGCCTTTCATCTCTTCTGGGCATGGGAGGCCTACCTTGAGTAGAGGTGAGTGGTCTACTCTGGGGTCGTCGGTCAAAAGGTTTACCCTGAACCGGGCCGAAAGGTCGGTCATCTCTTCTAAAATCCCCTCTTTTTTCTTGGGGAACAAAATCATCAATAATCGGTCCGGCCCATTCAGCTATCTCTTTTTCTACAATATTCTTTGGAACACTATAAGCTTCTCTTGAGGCGGCAATTATGGCTTGTCGATTTGAAACTTCCAGTTTAGAAAATCTATCCAGCGTTGAAGCCGAAAATCCTTTTGACGAAACACCATTTATCATCAACTTCAAGTACATGCTACGTTTACCGAGGTTTACAATATCATTCATCATAAAATCGGGCTGGAACCATTTTTCTAAAAACTCGGCGTCTTCAGCGCCAACTCTGAATGCAACAATCGTACCCACATTTCCAAATACCGCATCCATGACCGGTTCTTCCATTTGTTTTATGTATTGATGAGCCATCACCAAACTCAAGTGATATTTCCTGGCTTCCGAAAGAATATTAGCGAAAGATTCCGTTGCAAAGTTCTGAAATTCATCAACATAGAGATAGAAGTCCCGTCTCTCCGATTCTGGAGTATCGACTCTCGACATTGCCGCCAGCTGTATCTTGGTTATAAGAAAAGCCCCCAATAATCGTGAAGCATCTTCTCCTATCTTGCCCTTTGAAACATTAACGACAAGTATCTTACCCTCATCAATTATTTTTCTGATATTTATCTTGGATCTAGGCTGACCAAGAATATTTCGGATAACATTATTTGAAGCGAATTGTCCGACCTTGTTCTGAATAGCTGCCGTAGCCTCGGTGGCAAATTTATCTGCATATTTAGCAAACTCATCTATCCAAAAAGCTTTGACAATCGGATCGGTGACATTAGAAACAACTTTTTTCCGATATTCCTTGCTGGACATCAACCTGTTAATTCCAAGAATGGTCGACTCTGGATATTCAAGCAGGGCCAAAATGGTATTGTTCAAAATATATTCCATTCTTCCGGACCACGCTTCCTCGCCCCATATTTTTTTAAATACGCCCACAAGACCGGAGGCTACCAAATGCCTGTAATCGAATCCGATGCCCTCCATAACATTAAATGCGATAGGATATTGCAGATCGTCAGGATCAAAATAAATGACATCTTTTATTCTTTCCTCCGGAACATAATCCAGTAAATCATCGGCCGAATCGCCGTGAGGATCAATAAAACATATACCCCTTCCGGCTTCAATGTCTTGAATGGCCATGCTCTTCAAAAACTCGGATTTACCCATTCCAGTCGAACCGACGACGTACATATGCCTTCGGCGATCATCCTGCTTTATGCCAAAACGAACCTTATCGTTTCTAAAAGTTGTTTCTCCTAAAAATACTGTCTCTGTTGGTTCTGTTTGCTGCATACAATTGGATACAATGGGGGTCTTTGTACAAAGACCCCCATTGTATCATGATATTGGCAACCCAACCGGCGGTTCCCCTTTCTTGGCCTCAACTCTCGGCAATAATGGAGATTTTACACCGATATCCGGAAGATGGTATATTGTTGCCAACTCTTCCGTATTTAATATAAAGAAGCTCCTTGGCAATGATCTGTTTTTATATTTGTTTAATAAAAATATTTTTCTTTTATATTCTTTGTGTTTTTTAAACGGCCATTTACAAGCAGTTACCGTAGCTGTGTTTAGCTTGAAACTGTTAACTGTTGGTAAGGCAAACTGCTTAAAAGATCCTATCACGCCCGATACGTGGGCTCGGTGAAAATTTTCTCGGAGTCCTGAATAAATAAACCTGATCCCGCATTCATACCCAAGCTTAGACATTTTTCTTTCAGCCGCTTTTATGGCCTCTTGCTTGCCAGAGGTTAATTGGGCTTGTTCCGGCTTCTTGTCTTCTTTGGCAACTTCAAGATGACCCGGAATTAATTTATCAATTTCAAAAACAAGATTAGACATTAAGCTTGTTCCAGCTTTGTTTTTCTTGCCTTGCAACTTATCCATTTCGGATTGGCCTTTTTTTACCCACGACTCTCTGGCCGGTCTAATGATAAGCTGTACCCCTAAGAATTCGCCCGCTTCTAAACTCGACATAACTTCCGCCAAAGACGCCAAAGGATCAACTCGTTTAACATAATCGGGGCCGCTTGATTTCTCTTCAAATTCCGGATAAGTCCTGATGGGATAATAATCTTCTTGGCTCAAAATCATTTCCGATCCAAAAAGATCATTAGTATCATTTGGCAAAGACGGTGGCAGTAAATTAACATAATCTTCATAAACTTCGGTAATTTCTGAATCGGGATATTGAGCGTAGATCTGGGATTGAACCAGTTTTTTGTACTGCTCTTGAGTCCTTATATAAAAATGGATTTCTCCTCCGATGCCGACTATTTCAAAAGAAACCCAATCTACCATTTTGCCCTTAAAAAATTTATCTCTCCATTTGATCGGAGGAGGTAAGGTGCCATGGAGGGAAGCAAATATTTGTTCCGTAGCCTTTGGACTTTTACCGGGGTCTTGGGGAATTCTAACTTCTAACAGAACCCATTTTATGGCTTTTATATATTGTAATTTAGCATAAAACTCGTAAGCCCCCATTAATAAAAATAACAAAAAAGCCGGCAAATATATCCACCAATAACCGACGATAAGCGTTAATACGCTTTGCAGAGAATTTAAAACAAAAGAGAATTGATCCATTACTCATCTATTATACTACTGTAGGTGCTAAATTAAAAGTGTGTGAGCTATAAAAACAACCCCGCTATCGCGGGGTTGTTTTTATGCCTTTTTTAATTCGTAGCTTCCGTCGTTGTTTTTGATGAAGGTCTTGGAGTCCTGAAGGTTTAAGAGAATAGTGTTCTCTTTGACCATCCTTGCATTCATTACTTTGGTCAGAAGAGCAGTCTTAGGCATTGGTTTTGAAGAATTTTTCAACAAATCGACAAGCACGTCTTTCACTGTTCCAGATTTGTAGCCCCATTCAGACAAAGCGTACATCCCTCTGCCCACCAACACAAATCTCGGGTCTTTTATTAACTCATTATGAACAGTCTGAACATTTGCTTTTTTACCTTGAAATCCAGCCGAATTTATAAGTTTAGCAATCTCGTTAAAATGCTTGGGGTTGTTCTCTTTTTTCAGCACCAAATAGGCTTTATCCCTAACACCCTTAGGTTTGACTTCTGGCCAAGACACCAACCCCATTTCATTGAAAATATTTTTGCCCATGATTTTTGATACCGTAAGATGTGTGGCAAGATGTCTTGGGTTAAGATCTCCGCTTAATCCGGAAACATCGTTCTTCTTGATTAAATTATAGAATTCTTCCTCCGTACTTACTTTACCCGACTTCTCTAAAAGACTAATACAGGACGAGGCCATGTTTTTAAAATTATTCAAAACACTGTTGTCAATGGCCCAGAAAGAATGAAAATTATCATTATCACCAAACCTGACAAGATCTTTATCCAAGGTCAAAACGAAGACTAAAGATGCGTTAAGAACCGATTCGGAATCATTGCCGGAAAAGACCTTGAACAGATCTTTCTCCTTCATAACTCCGCCATTTTCTTTTAAAATATTTTTGGCCAAAGAGGCATATTTTTCCACTTCCGGATTTGGGATTACTTTGGTTAATTGGGACAAGGTAAATTCTTCGATCTGTCTTACTCTCTCTCTGGTAATACCGTAGCTTTTGCCGATAGATTCAAGGGTTTCTTTCTTGCCATTCTTCAATCCAAAACGCCTGGAAACTATATCCTTGTTCCTTGTTGATAGACTTTTGATTAAGCTTGCGACTGTCTTTGTGACTGCATTTAAATTGTTTTTGCTCATATACGACTAGCAGGGTAATTCCCTCCAAGTAATTCCCTTAAATTAAACTTTACACATACAATATCATCACTATGGTAACCAGTCAACCTCATGTCTAGTTTGCACCATACCAGACCTTACTCAACAAGGCAAGTGCCGATTGAATGTGAAATCAACCATGCGCTCTTCTGTTCCACCAAACCAGCAAAGGTGATGCAACAAATATCGAAGAATATGCTCCAAGAAAAATACCCATAATCATGGCTAAAGCAAAATATTTTATACTCTCCCCCCCAAATAAATAAATAGCTATCAACGACAACAGAGTCGTAAACGTAGTATTAAGAGATCTGGTCAGGGTCTGCATTATACTTCTATGAACCACCGCGCCGAAAGACATATCGACATGTCGAAATTTCGATATATCCCGTCCAACATTCTCCCTAACCCTGTCAAATACAACCACCGTATCGGAAACAGAGTATCCTAAAACAGTAAGAGCTGCGGCCACAAATACGGCGCTTATTTCAATTCCATAAAAATGACCCAGCAAAGCAAATACCCCCATTGGTATGACAACATCATGAACAAGGGCAACAATAGCCGAAAGACCCATGGCCCAAAATGGTAATACCCCCGACAACCTCCTGAACACAATGGCTATGTAGACAATTACCCCAAACAGTACCAAGATTATTGCGATAATACTTTTGTTTTTTAATTCATTCCCGATCAAAGGCCCCACTGAATCAAATTTTCTCTCTTCCAAGCCGGAGGACGGAAAAGATGTTTTAAATTTACCAAGAATGATCTGGTGATTCTGTTCCGACAATTCTCCTGTTCTTATGATCAGGCCGTTTGCCCCGAAGGGTGTTAACGACAGGTCTTTAAAGTCGAAAAGTGATTTTTGAACAGCTTCAATTTCCGGCCTTCCTTTTGTAAATTCCAGCTCGAGAACACTTCCGCCCTTAAAATCAACGCCCAGTCTCAAACCAAAAATTAAGACAACAACAATTGATGATTTGGCCAGCAATATCGAAACCCAGAACATTATTGTATATATTTTATGCATGTTTAAAACAGCCACTTTTTGTTTTCTAATTTTGATCCGCTTACTAAGTTTAAAAAGGTTCTCGTCACAACCGTAGCCGTAAACAAGCTTGTCAGAACCCCAATACCCAAAGTCAAAGCAAATCCTTTTACTATTGAGGTAGTAAATGTGTACAGCACAAAAGCGCCTATAAGAGTGGTGACGTGGCTGTCTCTTACTGAAAGCCAAGCCCTGGAAAATCCTTCGTGCATCGACGCGCGGATTGATTTCCCGGCTTTTAACTCCTCCCTCATCCTCGCAAATATTAAAACATTGGCATCCACCGCCATGCCTAACGACAGAATAAATCCGGCGATACCTGCCAAGGTTAGAGTAACTGGAATAAGTTTATAGACAGTTAAAACAATTAAAACATAGACTCCGAGAGCGATTACCGAAACTACGCCCGGCAAGCGGTAGAACAGAATCATGAACAACACCACCAATATCAAACCATAAACTCCGGCTTTCAAACTTTTTGCCAAAGATTCGGCCCCCAAAGATGCGCCGATTGTCTGTTGAGAAACTAAAGTTATCGGCACCGGCAAAGCTCCGGAATTTAATCTTGTCGCTAATAGCTTAACTTCCATCGGAGTAAATTTTCCCGTAATAACCGCATTGCCGTCTTTAATCTCCGACTGAACTACCGGTGTGGAAATAGGCACTCCGTCCAAATATATCGCAACTATTTTTCCTAAGTTTTTCTTTGTAATTTCAGCAAAGAGTTGGGCGCCTTCCTCGTTAAGTTCTAAACTTACCTGCGACTGATAGGTCTGTTGGTCAAATACAACAGCGGCACGTTTTAAATGCTTTCCATTAAGACCAGTGGACTGCAACGGATCCTCATTTAAACGCTGGCCTTTCTGTTGAGCATCCAATATTGCCTGGGTATCGGCTTTTGTTTCTTTAAATTCCAGAAAAGGAGTTTCGCCTATCAATTTGATGGCTTGAGTGACATCGCTGATGCCGGCAAGTTCTACAATCAGTCTATCCTGACCGCTTATCTGAACCAACGGCTCGGCAACGCCGAAAAAATTAACCCTTCTTTCAATTACATCCCTAACTCCCTGCATGGCATCTGACTTATTCTCTGACTTGGACAAATCGGCTTGATAAACAAGATGAGTTCCGCCAAGCAAATCCAAACCGAGACGGAACGGCACGTTAGGAACAGAAACCCACTTGTTCACTCCATGCGGATAAACAAAAACAAAAAGTAAAAGCGACCCGAAAATTATTCCGATGAGTAAGTAATTAACTTTCACAGAAAGTATTTAAACACATTAATATTTTGAGCGCAAGACTGTTTCTACTCTCTGTCGGTAAATACCACCAACCGTTTAGAGTATTGCTGAGTTGCTTCATCCCAAACCCCCTCGCAGGTAACGAGATTGAGGTGTGATTTTCCATCATTAAAACTGAATACGCCTGAAGTATCCACTTTCGGTTCGTATCTTCGGCTTTCACGCACCACAAAAGAAATAATAGTCCCCCTATCATCTTCAACATATAATTTATCGCCCTTGCGTAATTTGTGTAAATTATCAAATACTGACCCCTTATTATTTTGCCGACCATAATGTCCGGCAATAACTGCACTACCAACAGCTCCGGGACGTGGACCGAGTTCAAACCACCCGACATTGTCTCGGTTTTTAGGTACATCCATTGCTCTGTCTGGAGCAAGACCAACATATTCCACATCAGAATTAACGTTGATTTTAGGAATTTTTAGACGTACCGGCTTGTCTACAACAGAAACAGGAATGCCTGCCCTTTCTTCTGTTATCAATACTACGGTATTTTTAATAAGCGGCGTCGGGTCGTGATAGATTTGCCTGATGACAGACAGGTTAAAAATTCCGGGATTAAAATTAAGAAGAAACGCCGGAGAGAGGGCGATTAACCCCGCAAAGATAGACAACCATGGTTTTCGCCTTGATACGATTTTTGATTGCATAGATTTTTCAAAAAATTCCTAACCATAAGAGCCAGACAAAAACTTGCCTGGCTCTTATTTGCTAATTTTTAAAAACACCTGAGTTAAAGGACTTTCTTTCTTCGAGCCACATATAACGAAAACATGGCAATAAAAATACCGGTTGGAATTATTAAATTCCATGGAATGCTTTCTCCACTGGTGGGACCAACTCCTGTAGCCGGTAATTGCGGGACGGGTGTTGGTGTAAAAGTTGCGCTCGGTGTAGGAGTCGGTGTTGGCGTCGGAGTCACACTCGGTGTTGGAGTTGGAGTCGGTGTTGGAGTCGGTGTCGGTGTTGGTGTTGGCGTTGGTGTAGGTGTAGGTGTAGGTGTAGGAGCCACAGCACATGTCGGTCCTGAAATCGTGTCAGTAAGCATTGTCACATCACCACCGACAGCCAAGGCGCGGCCATTCAACGTCACATTGGCGCCGAAATGGACACCGGTTCCAGCAAGTATTGTTCCAACAAAAGAACTACCATTAATGGTCGCCAGGGTCTGAACACGCCAATACACATCACAAGCACGAGCCCCATTTGTAAGATTAATAGTACCGGAAGAAACCAAATCACTGGACGCTCTGAAAATATAAACACCGGGACCGTTCAGGGTAAGTACGCCACCATTTAATCGTCCGGCTCCAATGTCATAGACACCAGGAACCAAAGTTAATCCGTCAAGAACGGGACCAATACTGCCCGTTGCTCCTTGACCAGGTATATTTGTCGTATATGCAGTACTTGCATCAGCCTGAACATTTGGCGCTAAAATTGCTGTGCCCGGCGCGACACCGTCAGTAGAATATATCATACCGCCTACATTTGCGGCTGTTAACGCAGTAATACCCGCACCGGTACCATTCAACCCGACATTGCCGGATATTGTAGATGTTCCGGTAATTGCCGTTTGGGCTAAGACGGAAAAACTTGCCGCTGCTCCTAATCCCGGATCTGTTGCCGCATGTGTGACATTTGGCCCGACCAAACTAAATATTAGAGCGAGGACCGAGAAACCACCCGCAACTTTTTTAAAAATTTGCATACGCTTTTTTGTGAAAATTGTCTGAAACTTAAAAACTTAGATTAAAACTAAAGCCTTAAGTAGCCACACAACTTAGTTAATATCCTAACTATAGTATAGCATGTTTTAGAGAGGGGGAGGTGCTGTGGATAAATTAAGCTAAAATATGACGTTTTTTCTCCGGAAAAGCCATTTACCAAATTCAACCGCAACTATATTTAATATTCCGATAAATAAGACGCCCAGAAGCCAAACCGGCGGCAATGAAGTTGTCTTAAGCAAGGACTGCATAAATGGAACATAGATAGCTATGGCCATAAGAATAATTCCAATACCAACACCGCCGACTAGATAATGATTTGAAAAAACCGGATATTTGAAGATACTTTTTTCTAAACTTCTTAAAGAAAATGCTAAAAATAAAGTATAACTTCCGAAACTGGCAAAAATGAATGTTCTCACGATATCTTCCGGAAAACCAGTCCGCAATAATAACCAGTACAATACAAACAAAAGCGCGCTTGTGGAAAAACCGATAAATAAAATCAAAAATCTCATCGTGGGATCAAAGAGGCCGGATTTTGTGCTTTGAGGCCGGTAAGTTAAGCCGTCAATATTTTTTTCAAAAGCAAATGCGACCGCCGGAAAACTGTCCGAGAAAAAATTGACCCAAAGAATTTGAAGCGCATTCAGCGGAAGCGCTAAACCGGTTAGAAGAGCTCCGCCGATTAAAAAAAGCTCGTCAGCCGTATCTGAAAGAAGATACACGATAACTTTACGGATATTATGCATAATTTGCCGGCCTTCTTCCACGGCAGCGGCAATAGTTTCGAAATTGTCGTCCAGCAATACCAGGTCTGCAACATCACGCGCTACCTCTGTTCCTGAACCCATAGCAATTCCTATATCCGCTTGTTTGATACTAGGCGCGTCATTCACCCCATCTCCGGTCATGGCTACCACCTCTCCCATTTCTTGATAAGCTTTCACAATTTTCATTTTGTCAGCAGGAGACACTCGGGAAATAACTCTTAGAGACGGCAGCCGCTTTTTGAGATCCGCGTCTGAAAGCAATCTAAACTCAGAAGAATCAAGAACGCTTTCCTTGCCGACATGGAGGCCGACTTCTTTGGCTACGGCTTCTGCAGTACCGCGATGATCGCCAGTCATAACTATTACCCTGATGCCGGATTCCCCAACCTTTCGAACAGCTTCTTTAACACTCGGCCTGACCGGATCACGCATAGTAATTAGTCCTTGAAATACAAGATTCGCTAATTCCAGGTCCCTTGAAAAAGTAAAGTCCTCTTTTCTTTCAACTTCTTTTATTGCCACCCCGACTACAAGTTCTCCGGATTCGGCAAGAGAATTGATTTCTTTTAAAGCGACAGCCCGATCCGCGTCATTTAATGTTGACCGGTTGATAAAAACATCTGGCGCACCAAAAAATACGAGTAAATGTTTTTCTCCATCATGTATCAGCGAAGCGGAAAATTTATTAGAGGCATTAAACAGAAGTGAGTTTAGAATTGATGTTCTTTTTTTGATCTCTTCCACAAAAACATCCCGAAGACCAGCCGACCTTACCAATGCTGTTTCCAATATTCGTCCACTGGTTCTCCATTCTGACGGCGAATCATTGGGGTTCTCTATCAAGACATTAGTGTTAATAAGAGCTAATTCCAAGAGTTTATTTTCTCCTCCGTTAACAACCGGGAGAATTTTGCTTAGAGCCATTTTTGCCATAGTCAGTGTTCCGGTTTTATCGGTTAAAATTACACTGGTATCCCCCAGTGTCTCCGCTGCAATCAACTTCCTGATAACACCTTTGCGCCTCGCCATTCGCTGAACTCCTATCGCCAAAATAACTGTCATGGCTACCGGCAGGCCTTCCGGAACTGCTGAAACAGCAATTGCTATGGATGTCAAAAACATGTCCACGCGCGAGTAACCCAAAGAAATGCCCACACCAAAAATGATGAGTGTAAAGATGCCTAAGACTATTCCCGCCTTTATGCTAAATCGTTCAATTGCGTTTTGTAGCGGAGTTTCTTCTCTCTGTGATTCGGCCACCAAAGTTGCAATTTTCCCAAGTTCTGTCACAAAATCTGTTCGGCATATTACCGCTGTGCCAATGCCTTGGGTAACAAGAGTTCCCGCAAAAACCATGGAAAACTGATCACCAAGAGTTGCATCTGAATTTACCGGCTCAACTGATTTTGATACGGGCAGAGATTCTCCGGTAAGAATCGCCTCATCAACTTGCAAATCATTAATAAAAACAAGTCGCCCGTCAGCTGGAATCCGATCCCCTTGGGCAAGATGGACGATATCTCCCGGCACCAGCTCCGCGGCATCTATTTCACGTTCAATACCGTCGCGAATAACTCTGGCTCGCTGCCTAAGATATGTTTTAAGTTCGGCTAAAGCTTTCTCGGCTTTATACTCCTGATAAAAACCCAGCACGGCATTGGCAATGACGGCCGCAAAAATAAAAAATGCATCGCGATAATGAGCAATAAATAAAGTAACAATGCCGGCAAACAACAAAATCAAGATCAGTGGACTTTTGAATTGATTTAACAAAATAAAAAAACCAGAAAAAGTTCGAGGTTTTTCGATTACATTAGGCCCGAAAAATTTTATTCTTCTTTCCGCCTCGCTTTCTGAAAGTCCATTTCGGGTATTAGTATCCAATATTTCAACAACCTTTTGAATCGGTAACGCCCAAAAGGGGTGGTTCTGTATTTTGTCATTAGATTCAGAATTGATCATAAGATTTTGGCAACCAAGCCGATTAAAATAATGCCGAAAAAATTAAATACCAAGGAAAGAACCACAAAAAGCGACATCCTCATTTTTGAAAAACCCAAAAGACTGATCCCCAATTCGTCCGGCAAAGGAGAGGCGATGATAAATCCACCAATAAGAAAAGTCAGCCATCTAAAATATTTCAGTTTGAATAACATTCTAATCCTTTTTCCACCGCCTTGGTGTTTGATTAACTCCATCAAATGTTCAGATAATTTATCCCTTACAAACTTATAAATAACCAGATCCCCCGCCAACGCCCCCACGCTCCCTAAAAGAGCTGTCGAAATGATAGAGTTAGCATAAGCAATTTCTCCCAATGCCACGATTGCCGGTGCAGTAGTAAAAACGGAAGTAAAAAAAATTCCGGCAACAAAACTGCCAATAAATCTCATCTCTTTAGTTGAGGTAATAAAATTCTGAAGAACTCCTGTTTTGGCGAGAATAATGGCCACAAGAACACTGAAAATAACAAATGCCAAGTCTCTGACTAAATTATTCTGGTAATTGTTCATGATTCTTCCGAGTCCAATTTCTCCTTCCGTTTTGTCGGCTTGTGCTGGCTGAGCCATTCTTTGATAAGGAGTGTGGCCCGGACATCGTCTTCGTTGTATTTTAAAATCTTTTTTAAAATTTCATTATTGCCCCCATCCAGCCATTCCGAAAACCAGACTACCGATTCTGCTCCGCCCGCATCCTGCGCATTCCATTTATATCCAAAATATTTGGCGACATCTTTCAAGCTGTAAAAATAAAGAGGAAGAACCACCGACTCAACCACCTTAAGATGAAGATCGATCGTGTTTTCTTTAAATTTATTTACCAAAACTGACGGAGCGCCATAGCGCAGAACCAACCTGTCAAAAACCTGCCTTTCATAATAGGCATAATGGTAAATCACAAAATCCTCCAGCCCGACGAGAAAATCTAGAAACTCTTTCCACATTTTCGGTTCTTCCTCTTTGCTTTTTGCAAAGAAATATTTATATTCAGGTTCTGATTTTTTTGTTGTATCCTTGACCACCATTCCAAGTAGATAATCAATGTCTCTCGTCGGATCGCTTTCAATGTCAAAATAAATTTCATGCCTTACATCTGGAAATTCCGGCTTTCTTGTTATGATCGGCTCATTGGAAATAAGCACCTTGGCTTGATTGTTGAATCTTACTAATTTATCAAATGGCCAGTCCTCAAGCTTCGTCTGCAAATCATTAACATCGGCATTTGCTATATCCTGAACAGTCGTGATACCGATATCATAAAGGCGTCTTTGGTCGGCTTGGCTTAACCTGTATATCAACGAAACGTCACTACAGCCATTGGTTTCTTCCACGCAAAGAGAATACCAGGGGGTTCTCTTGCATCCGGATTTCAAAAACGGAGGGGGTTTTTGACCATCCAATATTTTCTCTATCTGGAGACGGGTTAAATGAAATTGCTCCACAAAATCCTCCACCAAAAAAGAGCGCTCATTCCCCTGCGGGTCAATGGCATAGGCCTCTTTCGGTCTTTTGCCCTGCAAACGTTCCAGAATTAAACTATAAAAAATGAGCTGGAATTTGTTTTCATCTCGCAGTTCAAGCGAACTCTGGGCATCATAAACGACATACTCCCAGTCGCCAAATTCGGATTTACCGGGCCTTGCTTCAAGCAGGTCCGGCATGCCGACCCAGTTCTCGGACATCAGGACTCCATGGTAGATATTCTTGCCTTGTTTCATCAGTTCAAGAGTTGCCATAAATGCTTCTTCCAAATCCCTGAAAAGCTCCGGTTTTATTTCTTCAAATTTTTTGTGGTTCTTGAGAATATGGGCCCCTACCATTTTGCCCTGATAGATCATATCCAAAAGCGGAGGCACATGTTTCCTCCTCTTGGCATCTCCGTAAATGTCATACCAAATCCAATGCGGACACTGGAAGAATTTATAAAAATGTTCAGCTCGTAATGGTTCGTTCATGTTTTAATATTATATATAAAAATTGATTCTGACAAATCAAAAGCTCGCACAACTATGCATACGGAGGGAGACACCCTCATCCCACGAAGACCGCATAAAATTCTACTGAATTTTTGCTCTATCTCGGCCCGGGGTAGCCTGCGAACGTTCTTCTTTGGGATGAGGGTGTCTCCCTCCGCTGGTTGTTTAGTTGTTAAATGAAACTTGATAATAAAAATTCAAACTCTCCTCGAGTAAATCGTCCAGACGTGACTCGGATTGTTGAGGCTCTTCTTATTGAGCCAGAGACGAATAAACAAACAAAGGCCGCATATGCCTTGATGGAGATGGCCTTTGAGGCCGGGCGGAAGTTTCAAAAAGAAAACTCAAAGACAGGGCTTAATAACCCGAACGTCTACGTCTTTTAATAGCCCACGATGAGCCCCGACACGGTCATCGTGGGCTTCATCGTTTTTATTTAAATTTATAAGCTCAATCCTGATCCATTAGAGGGACTTACGGGGTTCGACTGGAACGAGTACGAGGCAAAATTCTAGCAAGAATTTATGCCGTGCCCGAGAATGGGTTAGGGTTAAGCGATTAAATATTTAAGTCCGGAGTAATTTTGAATTGGCTAGCGAGTTCCACAAAATGACAATGATCGCAATGGCCGTTTTTACCGGATGTGCCTGAAGCGGGAGGGGTCTCGGAACGGGCAAGCTCTACTGCATTTTCGAAAGTCGGTCCCACCCACTCCGTATTAACTTTTACCGGCCTGACTTCTTCTGTGAATTTTAAAGAATTGTAAAAACCGGTTTCCCCTTCTTTTATTACTTTGTAAAAAACGAAAAACGCTTCTGGATAAGTTTCATAACCTTTTTGTTTTAATATGTAGTTATATACATCCATCTGCTTCTGATAATCGTCATAAATGATAATTTCTTTTGCGCCAGAGGACTTATAATCAATAACCCCCAAAGAACCGTCTGAAAATTCAAGCACATCATCAACGGCGCCGTATAAATAAGCGTTCAGGTCTTCATCAAAATAAGAAATACCTTTAAAATTGTTCCTCCATTCGGAGAGTTCATCGCCATTAAACAACTTGGCATCTTTGATTCCATGCTTTTCAAGAACTGGCGGAAGTTTTCCTTGCTCACGGTATGTATCAAATTCTTTTTTAACAAGATAGTCCACAGCTATCGAAAGGGTAAACGGATATCCGGGTGGCTTTTTGACTTTGTGATATAAGTCCAGCCAAAAACATCTTGGGCAATCAAGAAATAACTTCAGCCCGCTTCGGGAAATTTTCAGAGTATTGGTAAATTTTGCAGTCATCGTAACTAATCCTAACCCGTAATTATGAAAATTAAAAGACCTCGCCATGGCGAGGTCAAAATCTATTTACTACTAAAATCCGGATCATGATTAATGGCCATCAAATACGGTTTGGCCTCATCACTCGCCCGGTCTATGACATCTTGTGGTACAACAAGCGGTCTCACAATAACTTTGACAAAACGGTCCGGCGTCGTGAAGTATTTACCTGCCACCTCACGAAGACGCTTTGGAGTTATCTGGCCCAAGCGTTTTTGATAAGAAATAAATCGTTTCAGCTTGGGATCTCCGTTGCAAGTCGCTTCCGTAATTGCTTCACAAAGGTCAAGAGGATCTGAAATCAACATTTGATCGAATTTGTCTTTCAAATATGCTTTCCTGTCTTCGCAGTCCTCATCAAGCATCGCGGATTCATCAAACTTCAATTTTTCACATTCTTCAACAATCATAGCAATCGCTCGTTCCACATATTCACTGTCGCCCACCGTGGCAAACCAAACAGCAATCATTCCGTGTGTAAATGTGCGCGGGGTCCAAGTATTGGGATGATAAATTCCTGCATTAAATTTTATATTTTCCTCTCTCAAACGCTGCTCAATACGATGTTCCCAGATCGCCGCCAAAACATCTAATGCCTCCGAATCAGCAGAAAGATAATTTCCAACGGGAAAAGCAATAGCAACATGATGTTGCCGGATGCCGGGCCGGACAAGTTCAAAAGAACGGACACCATCCAAGACCGGAAAATCATCAGAGTGGTCGTAAGCAATAGAAGCAGGAGAGCATTTAGGCAGGTCGCCAAAATACCCCCGCACTTTTTCTACCGCCTCGTTATTTTTGGGGCCTATCAAAACAACAAACATTGATTCAGTTGTATAGTAATCCCGTATAAATTTACGAACCTGCGCAAGTTTAATTCCATGCAAATCAATGCGTCCGCAATCAATACGATGTCGAGCCGGGTTGTGCCGATAGAGATGCCAATGTACCAAATCATACATTTGTTCCTCTACCACATCGGTTCCTCTCAAGCGATATTCATTATGGACGGCGCCTTTCTCGACTTTCAGGGCATTTATGTTCAGGACGTGAGGACCAAGGCCGTATGCATCAAGCATGGCGCTCTTTACCAGATCCGCATACATTTGAAAACACTCCCACATGTGTTCACGCCTGCGCAAATCACCATGGCCATACAACACACTGGAACGATCACAACGAACATTAATCTCCGGTCCATGAGTACCGCCCATGAAGCGATTCATCACTCGCTCAACATCTCTTTCAGTATGGTTCACACCTCTTCTCGATGCCACATGCTCCACAAGATGATTCATGCCGCTTAGGCCGAGCGGATCATGAATAGACCCGCTACGAAATCCGATGGCAGACAAATTCAGGTTTGAATTAGCCATGCTATACAACGTAATTCCATTGTCGAGCGGAGTGCTTATGTTAATACGCCCCTTAATCCGCATCTGTTACCCTTTTAAAGAACTAAGGATTTACAAAATCTACAATAAAAACATATACCGGTCAATTAATTGACTTAATTAATCAACTGTGTTTAAATCTAGAGAAGTTATTTGCCAATTTGGAGGTTGAAAGTGAAAGATCTCTATCCCCCTATAAAACCATATGCCCATGGACTTTTACCAGTAACCGATAAGCATTCAATTTATTGGGAAGAATGTGGAAATCCAAAAGGATTTCCGGTTTTATTTTTTCATGGCGGGCCCGGAGCCGGAAGTAGTGAAAAAGACAGAAGATACTTTAGTCCCCAATTCCGTACTATCCTTTTTGATCAACGAGGTTGCGGCAGAAGCCGGCCAGTAGGTTGTCTGAAAGAGAATACAACCTGGCATTTGGTTCATGATGCGAAAAAAATTTTAGACAAATTGCAAATTGAAAAAGTTCTCGTCGTTGGAGGTTCTTGGGGTTCGACGCTCGCTTTTATGTTTGCCATTGCCTACCCCCACGTGGTGGCTGGAATTGTTGCAAGAGGCATATACCTTGGAGAAAATAGTGAGATTGATTATTCCGCCAAGGGCCTGATGGCCCAACATTTTCCAAAAGCTTGGGAAAGATTTACCAGCCTTCTTCCTTCGGATGGAAAGAAAAATCCACTCGCATATTTTTATAAACATGTCCTGCCAATGAGAAAAAAGGAGAGAAAGAAAAAATTCCTTTACGAATGGACAATGTTTGAGGGTAGGCATTGCTCTTTGCAGCCATCATCGGACAAGGCAGCTAAAAAAGAAATGGCCAAACTGAACCGAAAAGATGTTGAAGCAATAGCTACTCTGGAGATTTATTATATTTATAACGGCTGTTTTCTTAAACCAAAATTTATTCTGAACAATGTACACAGGATCCCCCGATACATTCCCATTTCTCTCATCCATGGCTACTATGATGTGGTTTGCCCAGGAATAAATGCCCATCGCCTCCATTCAGCGCTTAGTAAACATAATGTCAGGATGAATTGGGTTTTTTCGGGCCATTCCAAGAGTGACCCTGAAATGCGCGGAAAGATTATTTCCGAAGTAAATCGAATTTGCAGAGAGATCAAGACGACCCAATAAAAATTGGGTCTTTTGTTTCTACAACGAGTAAACAATCCTCCCATTCTCGAAAACGTGGAAAGAGTCGTTCTCTTCGGAAACCGTGAACACGGTCGTCCCTTTAAAAATATAAGAAGCAGTAATTGCCGATAAGTGACGTGAATGAACTTTGCCCTTAAAGCCAAACTGCTGGGAAAGATCTTTAAACTTGCCGGGATGGATTTTGTTGGCAATAACTTTCGGACGTAAGCCTTCAATAATAATCCCCGAATCCAGAATTTTACCGTTTTTATCAATTAAAATTGCCCCGTCGAAATCCAAGGTGGATTCAACTTTATAATGCTTGCCCTCTTTAACAAGATCCTTCAGATTAACATGATGCTTTTTATAAATATCCTGATTGCTGTCGGGAACATCCGTAAAACTATTCCACTTGTCGTGCCAGCCCAAAATAACAAACAAGCCGAAAGCCCGACGACGGTTCATGACACTTAAAATAATCCCGCTCAATGTAAGTTTAGTGTTTAAGGATGCGTGAGTTTTGGACTTTTTAAGCGCCTGTCTGATTCTGGCAACGGTTTTATTTATATCAATCTGTTTAACCCTATTCAAACTTCTGATATAGTTCGCCAAAAGCCATGAACTGTACTGGAAATTACCACCATGGCCCGCATGAAAAATTATTTTACAGCCTATTTTTTTGCACATTTCTGATTCGGGAACATCTTTAATTTTTAAATTTCCTCCTTTAACAAAAATGTCCGGCTTAATTCTAAAAAGCTCGGCAGAAACACTCATGTCTTTAGGATTTACTAAATGCCTGCTAATAACTACCTCGTCAACCCCTTTAATGGCTTCCAGTATTTCCTTGCGTTCATTTTGGTGCATAAAAACATGGGTTTTTTTATTTCGTAGCCAATTATCATTATTTAAAATAATCACAAGCTTGTCGCCAAGTTTTTTAGCTTCTTTAATCAATCTAATATGACCAATATGAATTGGGTCAAAAGCACCGGAAACAACGACTATAATTGGTTTTTTATTTCTATTTCCCATGACACTTCTACACTTTATTGACTGTCCCATACGAGCCCTTGACAGAACTATACATAATATGATATACTTATGCTGTGCAGAGGTGGTTAGACTCCATCCTCATGGCCCGCCGGGAAGGTGACCATTCGCAGGTCACTACCAACCCGGCGGTTTTTCTTTGTCTCACGCCCCGTGACACCTTTTAAACTTTTTACCTGACCCGCACCAACAGGGGTCATTCCTGCCAATGTTTTGACCTTTTTCCCGATGAGTTGGTTCATTGATTACTGGCTGGTGAGCATGGCCAGCTGAATCACCGATAATATCTAGGCGCTTCTCTTCTAATTTAGCAATCTTCGGCTGTTCCACAAAACTCACTTTAAATATAAGATTTGCCACTTGAGCTCCGATGGACACCATCAATTGGTTATACATGTTTTGTCCTTCTATTTTATATTCAACCAAGGGATCTCTTTGGCCGTAAGCTCTTAAGCGTACCGAATCACGCAAATATTCCATCGCTTCAATGTGGTCCATCCATAGTTCGTCAATCGTGCGAAGCAAGACTAGCTTCTCTAAGCGCCTCATCCGCCAGCCGACGGATTCAGCACCCATGTCTTTTTCTCTTGCTTCATATAATTCCTCGGCTTTTTTGACAATGAATTCGGTTAATTTTTCCTTATTTCCAGCTTTGGCAACTTCAACTAATTGAACATTGATTTCGTCGTCAACAGGCAATAACGCTTTCAATGATTCCCCTATTTCTTCTATATTCCATTTGTAATCTTGCCCTTGAGTGTGAAAGTTTACCAGATTCATAATCTGGGTCCGCAAATAATCCAAAACAATTTTTTTGGCGCTTTCAGATAACACAACTTCCTTTCTTAGACGATACACCGCCTCCCGGTGCTTATTCATCACATCATCATATTCCAAAACATATTTTCTGATGTCAAAATTGTGGCCTTCGATGCGAGACTGGGCTTGAGCAATGGCACTTGAGACAAATCTGTTTTCAATAACATCATCTTCGCCAACTCCAAGTCTGTCCATCAGGTTTTTTAATTTGTCGCCTCCAAAAACTCGGACAAGTTCATCTTCCACCGAAACAAAAAATCTTGAAGAGCCGGGGTCGCCCTGTCTTCCAGCGCGTCCCCGCAACTGATCGTCTATTCTTCTTGCCTCGTGGCGTTCGGTACCGATAACATGAAGTCCACCCATGTCTCGAGCCCTTCGAGCATTCTCAGGGTTAGGTGGATTGCCACCTAAAATAATGTCTACGCCTCTGCCGGCCATGTTGGTAGCTACAGTTACCCCTCCCGGCCTGCCGGCTTGAGCATGCATTTCAGCTTCTTTCTCGTGTTGTTTGGCATTTAAAACATTGTGAGGGATCCCTTCTTTTTCAAGCATCAAGGAAAGCATCTCATTTTTTTCAATTGAAACCGTGCCAACAAGAACCGGCTGGCCTTTTTCATGCAGTTCTTTTATTTCTCTGACGATTGCTCTTAACTTTCCGGCTTCTGTTTTGTAAATCCTGTCTGGCATATCTTTTCTTATCATCGGTTTGTTGGTCGGAATAACAGTGGAGTCTAGTTTATACACCTTATGAAATTCCTCTGCGGATGATTGGGCGGTTCCGGTCATGCCGGCAAGTTTTTTATACAAACGAAAATAGTTCTGGAAAGTAATAGTTGCTAATGTCTTGGATTCTTTTTCTATTTTTACACCCTCTTTAGCCTCAACGGCCTGGTGCAAGCCTTCCGACCATCTCCGGCCGGGCATTAAGCGTCCCGTAAACTCATCAACAATTATCACCTCTCCGTTCTTAACTACATAATCCCGGTCACGTTTAAATAAGATCTGGGCTTTCAATGCCTGTTCCATGTGATGAACATGTCTTGTGCCACCCTCATCATATATATTGGTAAGGCCTAACGCCTTTTCTACTTTTTCTATTCCGCTTTCGGTTATCGAAACCGCTTTTAATTTTTCGTCGACATTGTAGTCCTCATTTTCTTTAAGGTGCGGGACAATTTTGGAAAATGTTTCATATAATTTTCCGGAATCCTCATCCGGCGCGGAAATAATCAAAGGTGTTCTGGCCTCATCTATTAAAATAGAATCAACCTCGTCCACGATTGCGAAATTGTGGCCTTTAGCCTGGGCCATTTGTAACTCTTCATACGCCATATTGTCGCGGAGATAATCAAAACCGTACTCATTGTTGGTGCCGTAAGTAATGTCGGCTAAATAAGCTTCTCTTCTCGTAACGGGTTTTAAAAATTCATGGACAACATGAAATGACCCGGTTAGGTCTCGTGTTTCATCTAGCACCGTGCCCTCCGAAGCTTTAGCGAAGGACGGGTCATATAAATAGCTCGACTCATGATTTATGCAACCCGTAGTCAGACCAAGAGCGTTATAAATTTGGCCCATCCAAACTGCATCTCGTCTTGATAAATAGTCATTAACAGTAACAACATGAACGCCTCCACCAGAACGGGCGGATGGCGAATCCGGTAAGGCATTTAAATAAACGGCTAAAGTAGCAACCAGTGTTTTGCCCTCTCCGGTTTTCATTTCGGCGATATTCCCTCGGTGAAGCGTTATCCCGCCCATCAACTGAACATCAAAATGCCTTTGACCTAAAGTACGCTTTGAAGCTTCCCTTACCGCAGCAAATGCCTCGGGCAGAATATCATCCAAGGACCATCCTTGGGTTAACAAATTTTTGAATTCGGCGGTCTTTTCTTTTAGTTCAGAATCAGAAAGTTTCTCGTAATCCTTTTCGAGTTCGTTTATGCGGTCAACTATCGGTTGCAGTGATTTAATATAACGGGCATTCGCGTCCCCGAATATCTTAGATAATATCGCCATCGTCCCGCTATTTTAGCATGGTTTTACTGAAAAATAAAGAACTGGCCAAATAAGGTTTAATCTGCTAAAGTATTCAACAGATCATTAACAAATTTGGAGTAATTCATGCGAAAGAGGTTTCGTTTTACTATTATTTTTACTTCGGTGCCTATCATTTTGATAATTTGTACCTTTATACATTATGATGGCCTCTTACCACATATGGATATTGGAAACTATCATTCTCAAGTTCCAGTTTTTATATTTTGGTTATGGCCAATAGGGTTTGTGGAAAATATGAATAGAATGATCACCTTACACGGATTATGGCCTGGGCTATGGTATGCTTCCTGCGACTTGATGGCTTGGGTTAACTGGTGGTTCAGGCTTTCTATAATATTAGAATTTTTTCTTTTGGGTTATGTGATTGATCACATTCGTTTTCGTTTTAAAAAAACCGAGTAATAACTCGGTTTTTAATTCATAAATTTATGTTTTTATTCCTTGGCCTGCCTTTCCAAATCCATTCTTTTTTCTTTGAACTTTTTTATTTGTGTTTGGAGTTCGTCTTTGACATCAACGATGGCGTTGCGTAGATCCTCATGAGTACCTGTTGCTCTCAACAATTTTCCACCAAGGGTTAAATTAACTTCAGCGGAAAAAATATCTCCCGAACGGTGATGTTCGGATGGCTTTCCTATCTCAACTCTCGCCTGTCCATCGCTATTTCCAATCAAATGATCCAATCCGCCAATTTTTTCTTCTATAAAAATCCTCAATGGCTCATCTAAAGAAATGTTTTTAGTTGAAATATTTATTCTCATAATAAAAATTATACAATTAACTATTTCTTAAATCAACTTATGCACAAAATTTCTTGTGAAGAATTGTTTTAAAGCGTAAATTTAAATTAATGGCAAACGGAAACGGAAATCATACTGAAATAAAAAAATATAAATTTCTTTTTGTTTCATGGGAAGCCCTCTCTGGAGATTTGGCATGGAAAATTAAAAACGAAGGCCACGAAGTTAAGTGCTATATAAAAAATGTAACCGATGAGTATGACGGGATTTTAGAAAAAGTTCCGGAATGGGAATCTTTAACCGATTGGGCCGATGTTATTATTTTTGATGATACGGGATTCGGCAAAGAAGCCGACCAACTCCGCAAAAAAGGGAAGGCTGTTATCGGAGGAAGTATTTACACGGATAAATTGGAGATGGACCGAGAATTTGGACAAGCTGAAATGAAAAGACTTGGTATGCTTACTCTGCCGTCTTGGGATTTTGATGATTATGACAAAGCTTTGGAATTTTTAAAAGAAAACCCCGGCCGATATGTCTATAAACCATCCGGAAAAGTTTCAAGCGAATGGAGAGGGTTTCTTCTTCTTGGAAAAGAAGAAGACGGTAAAGATGTGTATGAAGCCATAGAATCAAATAAAAAAGTTCTGGCAAAAAACATCAAACACTTTCAACTACAAAAACATGTTTCCGGCGTTGAAGTCGGCGCATCTGCATTTTTTAACGGAGAAAAATTTATAACTCCAACACTTATCGCGTTCGAACACAAAAGATTGTTTCCAGGAGAGATAGGTCCCTTAACCGGAGAAATGGGCACATCAATGTTCTGGTGCGAACCAAATGTTTTATTTAAAGAAACAACCGGAAAAATGGAAGAAGATCTGCGCAAAGCCGGCTATGTCGGCTATATAGATATCAACTGCATAGTTAATGGGCGAGGAATATATCCTTTGGAATTTACTTCCCGTTTCGGCTATCCGACAATATCAATCCAACAAGAAGGAATTCTATCTGAATGGGGTGAATTTTTCTATGCCATTGCCAATCACCAAAATTATCAGCTAAGAACAAAGCGCGGATTCCAAATCGGAGTCGTAATAGTCGTACCGCCGTTTCCGTTTGAAGACCCGTCCGAAGTTGAGCTATATAGAGAATTGTCCATACTTTTCAAAAAACCTAATCTTGAAGGGGTACATCTTGGCGACGTAAAAATAACAGATGGAGTTTGGCGAACCGCCGGAGGAGCCAGTTATCATCTTGTGATTACCGGTTCTGGTACCACCATGGAAGAAGCCAGAAAACAGGCCTACACCAGAATTGAAAACATCATGCTCGTAAACATGATTTACCGAACCGATATCGGAGCGACGTGGTCTGATGACAGCGACCGATTAAGAACTTGGGGATATTTAGACCAAGTTCTGTGGCCACAGGGGAGCAAGATTAAATAGTTACATGTTCAACACGACTGATAAGTTCGTGGATTTTTGCGTCAAGAATAGAAAAGCCGAAATGTTTCTGAAAAACTTTGCTCAAATCTTCCCTAAGATGCTTTGTGTTAGAAACTGATACAAATTCCTGGATAGTTTCCGGCTCTATGAGCACATAGGCATTTGTCTCGTCAGCAAACACATCTTGGTGGTAACCCATCTTTTTTAATCCAAAAGAAACTTCTTTGACGGAGTTGTCTGCAAGACATGCTTTTACCTCATCACGATAAAAATAATTAACATGAAATGCTCCGTGAACAAATTCATGCTTAACGGTTTCTTTAAAATACTCGGCATTCGGAGTCACGCCGATAATATATGAATTAGCATCGGCTTTTTCGCACAGTTTAAGCAAGTTGGTTTCCTTGGATGTAAGGGGGTCAAATTGCCCGTTTCGAAACGGCTCAAGAACAGAGGCTGGCATATTAAAACCATACCAATCGCGAGTGTATGTGAAGGCCTTATACTTCTGAGTGTACCAATGGACAAATTCATCAACAGAGAAGGTTTTTCCCTTGAATTCAGGAGACTCATAATACTCCTGAAAACGCATAAACATTTGAGCTAAATCTTGACGGCTTTTGGATTCTACTAGATAAATTTCAGGCCGTTTCATGAGGCCATCTTGGCAGAATAAAAACCGATTGCAAGTCTTGACAAAACTAATTAACTATTTATTATTTTTAATGCAGAACGTATCGGTCTTTCTTTCAATCACGGGATTAAATTGCATTTTAAATTTTAATCCCCCATCTTCGTCACCCTGCATATCTAACTCTTTATAACCGGCATTTTTTATCCACTCCAAATCTTCCAGCCATAAAATTAAACCGAGGTCGTTTATGGAATAATTATTAATACCGATAACCCCCGCGAATCTGCCGGAAGAATTTACAACTTCATATCCAGCATTAAATCCTACTGGTACGCCACCGGCCACCAAAACCCGAGCCGTTAAAAATCCCCTGAAATTATTGTCTATTGCTTTATGATATTTTAGATCATAAACATCTTCTTTTTGTTTTTGTAAGGCAACATTTTTCCATTCGTCAACAATGGCGTGCAATAATTTTTTATCTACTTCATCAGTCTTAACTACCTCTACTTTATGTTCACGATAAAATTTATTTCTTGCATTTCGAATATCCTTAAAATGGCTGCCGGGTAAATTGGGATCATATTTTAACATGTTCAAAACAGGCCATTGAAGCGAATAATATACATCATTTAACTTTAAATTCTGATTTTTTTTAAGCTCCGGATAAATTTTGTCAGAAATATCATCGCACCATAGGGCCTCAATGTTTTTATCCTTAAATATCTCCAAAGCAAACTCCCCTATTGTTTCCGCCATATCCTTTTCCGGAGAAACCGGGTCAGACCAAATTCTCCATTCTTTTTTTGAATGATGGGCTAAAAGACCGATGCCATCAGACCACTCTACAAAAACTGGTAAACTATCAGGGTCAATTGCACTACAAGCCCACCAATCCAAATTGTGATCGGAAGTATGGCCAAATTTATTTATACAAGCCTGAATCCTATCGCGTTCATCTTCTATATTTTCATAAAGTTTCATATTACTTGGTTATGTCTGTTCCTGTTTTATAACTGTTAAATTCTAAGTCGTTGATTGTAAATATCGCTCCCCAATCTCGGCCCGATTGAGTAAAATAGTCTCCAGTCATGTTTAACCAATGCTTCGTGCCGTCCGGCCAGACAGCATAAACTTTTTTGTCGTTAAAATTCCTTACATAATTAGCAGTAGAATAAGAATTAAATATTTTATCATCAAGCTCAATGACCTTTGAAGCATCCAGATGGCCATATAATTTAATTATTTCCGGACGCAGATATCTTTTATATTTACCCTCAACAACATAAATTTCGGATTCTCTGGGTCTTTTTATCAACGCTCCATCTGTAATAGGTTTGGCTAATTCATTGTCTATATAATTTATGCTCACAGAGATTGTCCTTGGAGTTTCTTCGTTGTCAAAATTACTGGTTTCTATTTCACTAATAGGCATTAATACCACAGAGGACAGTCCTCCGGGATTTGTGATATATCCGAGATTATTCAAAACCCCAACCCGACCCAAGTTATCGGCATACAAAACCTTAACCAGATAATTGGGGCTGTAACTTATTTTCACCGCTTTATCGGAAGGCAGAGAATAAAAGTTATATTTATACCACGCCGATTGCCAAGATTTTAGGTCATAATTAAATACATACAGAGAAGGGTAGGATAAAAATGATTGTTGCGGAATCACATGAATATTTTTTAATTCCTCTCTTTGATAACCATATCGTTTATCTTCCACAGTATCGTTCAAATAATTTGCAACAGTCCAATTTTCAAAAACATTTGAAAACTTCTCCGGGTAACTGCGGCTTTGCAAAAACTGGTTTATTGAATCTATGCCGACTGTCGAACTTTGGAGCGTCTCTCTAAATATTGATTGGCCATACTGTTCCAGCAAATATTGCCCGAAAAGAGTCACTTGAGCATAGTCAGTCGAAACATTCGGCCATTCAGTCAAACTGTCAGAAGGGTTATCTAAAAAAGTTCTCGCCCGTCTTTCTAGGTTTGAAGTATTAAAATTATCATTGTAACCAAGAAGGGTGACTGAATACTCCGATCTTAATTCATTAAGCCAAACGTCTTCCTGGGTTTTTCGCAAAATTTCTTTTTGATTAAAAGATATGAGATGCTGAAGTTCATGGCCTAAAAACATTTTTGCAAAATTACCCGCTTTCACGTTTATAAAAATAATTTCCCGCTCGTTTGAGTTCCTGGAAATATTTTTTGGATATTCATTGGAAGTATCAAAATAACCGCCATTTCCAAAAACAAGATCCTCCAAAACAATCGTGATCTTTGGATCGTTATCTATTCCCGGATTGGGCTCAGACCCCCAAAATTGTGTTTCTTTTGGATAAATATTGTTGTCAAATTCTTGAGCCAAAACAGACAAATTGCTGTTCAAATAATTTTTTTCGTTTGAATTTAAATTGTTCCAATAACTGTCTTCCACATAGAAATAGGCATGTTCGGATATTTGTCTAAGAGTGGCGCTTAAATTCGTTCTGGAAAACTTATCATATGAGGAGTTAACATTGAAAATCACGGATTGGCCGACAGTATCAGCAGCCGACACACCGGAGAAAACAAAAAAGAACACCGTCAATGCCACAACCACAAAAATCTTGGATCTTAAAAGATTCATTATATACATTATATACAATTGTGAGGCAAAACACTAACGAATTTTTTTTCTTTTCTGAACGATAATGTCTTTATTGTGCTTAGACACGTCTTCGATCGTAAGACCCTGCCAGTTGAGCAGTTCCACGTTATAATCTCTGGCCGATTCTAAAACAGAAATTCCCTTTTTCAATATTTGGACAAAATCTTTGTTTGTTTTTCTTTTTTCAAGGTCTTTTGCAAGCGAGTTCGTAAAAGAAATGAAAGCATTCATATCTTTCGGAAAACAGTATCCTCCGGCTCCGCAATAATTACCATGTGCAACGTTCAACCAAGATGGGCCGATCCTCAAGTCAGCCCCAATAAGTTCCTTGATTTTATCATAATTAACTTCCGTTTTATCTTTTAATGTCAAAGCGTGCGATACATCTGCGAGAATATTTCCGTAAATTACTTTGAGGAATCCGAAAACATTGCTTGCGTATTTACCCATTTCGGCTTCAGTGGAATTGACAGATTTTTTGGAATAATCCGATGTCCAAGGACGGATAAAATTTTTACAGGGAAGTAAATTCAAAACCTCTACTGCATCTTGTGAAGACTTAGCGGTAGTTCCTATTATCTGTCGATCAGGGGATAAGAAATCTTCCCAGGCCTGCGACTCGGTTAAGAATTCGGGATTGAAAATAAATCTTTTTTTGGGATATTTATTTTGCAAATGTTGAACTGTCCCCGGGGTCACGGTAGATTTAATGACAACAATCTTTCCGTCTTTGATGGTCGCTACAGCATTTTGAACAATGGAGACATTACAACTGCCATCGCTGTTGGGCGGAGTCGGTACAGCAACAAAAACAATCTCGGCACTGTTGACATCGTCAAAATATCCCTTTTTTGGATCAGCATCATAACAAAAAAGATCCTTACCTCTTTTGTAACCGTTAATCTCTTCAAACCATTTCCGTATCGGTTCTCCCACCATTCCAATACCGATAATGCCAATTTTGAGTGAAGAATTTTTCATAATGTAAAAACAATATCAATTCTTGATTTTTATTGCAAATTTAGTATAATTTACGTCAGATAATTAACTTATGAAAAAATTCCTAATCTTCCTCTCGGATGCCGCAATTCTTTACGTTTCCTTGGTTCTGACCCTTTTCATCAGATACCCGGATAATTTTCAGGGACAATATTGGATACACATATATCCGTTCTCTTTGATTTTTATTTTATGGCTTTTGGTTTTTTATATTGCAAATCTATATGAACCAAAATTGCTTAGAAACAATATTCACTTTTATTCGGCTCTTTTCCAAACAATTACCATAACCGCTGTAATTTCCGTATTGTTCTTCTATGTAATTCCGCTTTATGGAATCACGCCAAAAACTAATTTGTTGATTTTCCTGGCTATTTTCACCGGACTGGAATTTACAAATCGTTCTCTTTCTAACAACATTTTACAAAAAGGTTTCAAAAAATCTGTGCTGATTGTGGGAACTAACAATCAGTCTCTTGAACTTGATGTGTTTATAAAAGAGAATCCCCAACTTGGTTACGAAATTAAATCTGTGCTAGATACTTTTTCAGACAAACTCAAAAACATGAACCAAATAATTTACGAGGAAAAAATAGACACGATTGTTTTAAGTCCGGAAGCATATCAAGCTCCTGAAATAATAGACATTTTTTATAAGTCTCTTGAACAGAAAGTCAGTTTTATGAATCTTGCTTTTTTTTATGAACGATTGACGGGCATGGTTCCCCTGGGAGCGATCAACCAAATTTGGTTCCTGGAAAACTTAAATGAGGGAAATAAAAGGGCGTACGAAATAGTTAAACGCGGAAGCGATTTGGTGTTTGCTATTATTCTCGGCGTGTTGAGTCTTTTATTTTATCCGCTTATTATCTTCTTGATAAAAACAACTTCACGGGGACCGATCTTTTATAAGCAGAACAGGGTGGGCCAAGCGGGTAAGATTTTCAAAATAATCAAATTCAGAACAATGAATCAAGATGCTGAAAAGAATACCGGCGCTGTTTGGGCTTCAAATGACGATCCCAGAATAACCAAAATAGGAAGATTTATGCGCAAGGCAAGAATAGATGAATTGCCTCAATTGTGGAATATCCTGAAAGGACAGATGGCGTTCATAGGACCAAGAGCGGAAAGACCAGAGTTTAACGAACAATTAAAAACAGTCCCCTTCTATGAAGAAAGATATCTGATAAAACCGGGCCTTTCCGGCTGGGCTCAAATAAACTTCCGATATGGTTCATCGATTACCGATGCAGCTGAAAAATTAAAATATGATTTATATTACATCAAAAACAGATCTTTGATCTTAGACCTAGGGATAGCACTGAAAACCATCCGAATCATGTTCCAGAGGTCGGGAAAATAAAATAACCAAGTTGTTTGACAAAATTTAAAAAAACTGTAATATAAGAATATTATCTCTCGGGCACCCCAAGGGAGACCAAGAATGGTTCGTTTAAAATTATTCGCAATCTTCATTGTTTTATACTGTTTTGCAAACATAATAGTTGATCTTAAATTATACAGTTGTGTGGGTCCAGCAGTTGTCGTTTCAGATGTTTATGCCAACAAAATCAAGGTGGCAAGAGATTTATTTATAAAGCCAATAAATTTCCCTGAACCAAAATACCGTATAAAAATTACGCAATGCTACAACGCTTGGGCGAGTTACCAAGACAACACAATCGTCATATCCGAACCCGTTATAAAAAATTTCTCGACGAAAGAATTAGCCGGCATACTAGGACATGAATTGGCTCATATTCAAGCAGATAAACAAAAAGTAAGCGTAGCAGATCAAATTGATAATCACTGGAAAATAGATGTCATGGGAGCAGAATTAACAAGCAAGGAGGTTATGATAAAAAAGTTAAATAGAATGTTGGAAGAGAATGACAATCTTTTTAAAACCAACGGGTTTTTGATGTATTATTTTCCACTTTCTTATCTAGAACATACGCTATCCAGAGATGATTTTATGTTCAGAATAAAAAAGGTAAATGATCATTTTAAATAATTTGGTGCCGTGAAACGGCATTTTTTATTTTTTGCGCAAGTTATCAACAAAAAATATTTCAGAAAAAGATTTTTTGCTCTATGATAAAAATATGTTGCCTACAAAAATATTTTTTACCAAAGGTTCCGGAACGCACAAAGAATATCTCGCTTCATTTGAACTTGCTTTGCGCGCCGCCGGGATTGCTCAATATAATTTAGTTCCCGTATCAAGTATTTATCCGCCCAATGTTAAAAAAGTAACCAGGGACGAAGGAATTAAATTGCTTCCGCCAGGTTCGGTTGTACATGCCGTCATTGCTCGCAATGCAACTAATGAACCCAACCGTTTAATTTCGGCCTCAATAGGTGTTGCCATACCCCAGGATTTTAACCAGTATGGCTATCTATCTGAACATCATCCGTTCGGAGAAACCGATGAAAAAGCCGGCGATTATGCAGAAGATCTGGCCGCACAAATGCTGGCAACCACCCTAGGAATAGAATTTGACCCAAACACCGCCTGGGATGAAAGAGAACAACTGTTTAAGGCCTCGGAGCAGATATTCAAGACAACAAATTATACTCAATCGGCCATCGGCAACAAAGACGGCTTATGGACAACCGTGGTTGCCGCGGCAATATTAATAGAGTAATAGAAATTAGAAATTAATCCGCCAGCTGGCAGATTAGAAATTTAAGCTTCCAAGGAAGCTTGATTGACTCCCATATTATCTTGGATGACATCTTGGACTGCCCCTCTCTGCGCTCACTGAACACAATAGGATGTTCCATAAATTTTGAGCTAACCTTAAAAAGCCTGTATTTTAATTCCACCAAAAAAGCATATCCGCTTGAATTTATCTTATCCAAGTTTATTTTTTTCAATGCATCCGCACGGTAAGCATTAAAACCGGATGTGGCATCTGTCACAGGAAGACCTAGGATAATTTTTACATATAGATTGGCGGCTCTACTTAAAATTCTTCTGAAAAAATTCCAATTTTTTACTCCCCCGCCTTTTACATATCGAGACCCGATTACAACATCAAAGTTATCAAGTCTTTCTAATAGTGCGGGTATCTCTTTATAATCATGGGAGAAATCCGCATCCATTGTCACTATTTGATTGTAATTTTTTTCTAAAATCCACCTAAACCCCGCTAGGCTTGAACGGCCATAACTAAAATTACTATCTCTTTCCAAAAGAAACAGCTTCTTAAAATTAACGGTCATAGATTTAATTAATTCTCGTGTACCGTCAGAAGAATTATCATCCACAACCAAAACGGAAACATCCGGCAATAAATTAAAAATCGCCGGAACAAGATTTTTCAAGTTCTCTCTCTCGTTAAGGGTTGGTATTAAAATTATACTTTTGAAATAAATACTCATACACAAACAAAATCACTCCTAAATATAATGGTATTAAATAAACATAAATATTCGACCAATAATTATGGCCAAAGTAATTCCAGATTGGCAGAAACACAAAGAATGAGTCGATGAAGATTAAAACCATAAACCATTTATATTTTAAAAGATAGCCGACTGAAGCCAGGGCAAAAAGAGTTGTCATAGGTAGTAAATATTTTGAAAAAGAAAATGTTAAACTGCCCACAATCAAAAAGTTAAGTATTATCGCCAGTATCATTTCCTTCCTCAACTTTAAGTTTTTATTCCACAGCAGAGAAAAAGCACCGATCACAATGACAAACGGTGATATCATTATTTTACGGAAATGCAAAAGCAAATTAGCGCCAACCCTTAAATAACCCTTGATCCCGACGGTAAAGCTTTCTACAAGAGGGGGCGGATTGCCCGTATCAAAATTGCCCTGATAAGAATTTATCGCCGCATTATTAACCAAGTGTCCTGTTTGGTAATAACTGACACCAAGGTATAGTCCCCCAATGATAAAAGCGACTAAAATCCAGATTAATTTACCAAGGTTCAGCCTTGATTCAAGGTTGAACCTTGGAATAAAATCTTTAAAAAACAATGGAAACAAAGTTAACGCAAACGGCTTTACAATTCCCCCTATCGCCCAAGAAATTGGAGTCCAAGTTTTTTCGTTAGCACTTGCCCAAATGATTAAAAGAACAAAAAACAAAAGCGCTGCTTCCTGAAATCCCCGCATCATGGTTGAGTAAGGATAAGGCATCAGCAAAAATAGAATCAGGAAATAAATGCCCGCTTGAGAACTCTGATAAAACTTTTTGCCGACGAAATAGGCCAGCGGAACAGAGAATAGAGAAAATATTGCTGACATAATAATAATTGAGTTATGGGAATGAGTCAGCCAAAAAACAGGGACAGAAAAAAAAGAAAGTCCTTGAAAACCATAAAACGATTTGAAGTTCAAATGGCCCCACGCCAACGATTCAGCAAATCCTTCATATTTGACTCCGTCATCCATCATAACCGGAGTCGCCGACAGAAAATAATACAACATTACAGCCAAGGCAATACCTATCAATAAATACTCTCGTTTAGTCATTTTTAATATTTAGTTTTTTCATAAGGTAAGTAAAAGAAATTAAATGGGAAACTGTAAACCAGATAGTTACCATCGCTACCGAACCCCAAAGGCCATAGTTTTTAATAAACCAAAGCCCTAAAGGAATCCCCGCCCCCAATACGACAAGATTAATGAAAATAGAAACCTTAACGCTATTAATTGTCCGCCACATCGGACCTAAACCCACTCCGATGCCATACAAAGCACCATACACAATCAAACCAGCAACATAGGGCACACTGGGCAAAAAGTTTTCTCCATAAAGAATCTTGAAAGCAATCGGAGAAACAATAACAGCTCCAACCGTTAACAGTACCGACAGACCAAGACCACACAAAGAAACTTTTTTGAAATTTTCAGCTAATTTTTCCCCATTTTCAATTTGCAATTTAGGAAATTCAACATTTAAAAGTATCGATATCGGGCCAAGCAAACTTAAGGCAAGATTAACATATCCGAAAGCTAATCTAAAAAAAGAAACTTCGGAGACGGTAACATATATACCAGTAAGAATAACCGGCAAAGCCATGAATAAGTTGCCCATATTTCTGTCCAAAGCCACCCAAAAAGTAAATCCGAAATATTTTTTAACACTAACGTTTTTTGCATTAACGATGAGCCGGCGTAAATCTGGAAAAACAGGATCTCTCATCCTCAAACTCCGGAACAATAATGCCGAAGAAATAAATATTATCAAGGCCCCAACTAAGTGTCCGCTAACCGCTCCAAAAACTCCAAAACCGACAATAATCAAAACCAAAGACAAGCCGGACCTCAACGACTGGTCAGTAACTATCAAACCCGTAAGAGACTTGATCCTGCCGGTAACTTGAAAAGCAGAATATGCAAGGGTAAAAAAGAATGACGACAGAACTACTGCAACAACAATAATGGCCGCATAAATACCAATAACCGAATTACCATATAACTTACTGGCGATACTCGGCAGAAAAAAACTAAAAACCAAAATAAGCAAAGTGGCCATTGAAGTTATCTTAAACATAAAACCAAGAATACTTTCCACTTCAATCTTATCTTTTTGTGCATAGGCCCTACCCAGCATGCTTGAAACTGCTTCCTGGATTCCCATACCGATTACCAAAGAAGTTATAGCTGCCAATCCAAAAGCAAGCGAATAAATACCTAAAAGCTCCGGCTGTAAAAGCCGGGCAATAACTATTCCAACAACAGCCTGGATAATCGTCCCGCTAAAACTTCCGGTCTGGAGAGTGACAACATTCCTAATGAACCAATGTTGACGATAATAAAAAAATTTATCTTTCAATCCTGAAAAAACCATTAAAAAATACTAACATTTTTTAGACACTATTTCAATTAACCTAACCGCCAAGTACATTGAACTAAAACAAGATTTAGCCTATAATCAAAACACCGATTAAAAATATGGCGATCAACGTCTCTAAAATCACAAAAGCTACCAAATTGCTGCTTTTTGCGTTTCGCAATTACAAAAAGCAATTTTTGGTAATGACAATATTGGGGACGATAAGCGGTTTTTTTGAGAGTATTGGTATTGCCGCCGTTATTCCCCTTTTCTATCTCATGACAAATACCGGACAGTCCGGCACAGATATTATTTCGCGCACGATACAAAATTTTTTTTCTATCAGCCACATACCCCTTAATCCACCCGCTATTTTGATTTTTATTTTGCTTCTTTTTTGCGCAAAAGCGGTTGTTTATGTTATAGCCAGATATGTAAACACAAAAGTTACGGGCCACTACGAAGAAGACGCGAGAAAAGATCTCTTTAGCCGAACGATGCACGCTTCGTGGAGTTTTATTCTCAACCAAAAAGGCGGCCAATTAGAAAGTATCATTCTGTACGACATTGAAAAGGCAACTTCAATATTGGGCTTAATCACCGGATTAATACTTACGTTCACCACTTTTTTAACATACGCTTTTGTGGCCTTTAGTATTTCAGCCAAAACCACGCTTGCGATAATGGCCATCGGCATTATTCTTTTTTTCATTTATAAACCAATTTTTTACGGGATCAGAAAATTATTCCAAGAAGTCTCAAGACTGCAAAAAGAATCAAACCACCATGTGGGCGAAAGTATAGCCGGCGCTAAAACCATCAAATCGGCAGCGGTTGAGAAGATAGTGATTAACAAGGCTTCGGATTATTTTGACCGGCTTCGTAGAGCTAAATTAAGCGCCGCAATTTATAAACAATCCACAGTAAGCCTAATTGAGCCATTGGGATTTGCGGTCATTGCTTTTTTGTTTATTACAACTTACCATTCCCCATCATTTAACATCGCCCCATTCGCAGTTATCATGTATTTGATCCAACGAATGTTTAATTATTTTAAAACGGCTCAAAATCAAATCCATTCAATTAATGAGGCTGTCCCCTACTTAGGGACGATGTTAAATTATCGTAAAAATGTTGTTGGCAGCAGAGAGATCTGGAACGGCGATAAACACTTCTCCCTTAACAAAGAGATCGAATTCAGAAATATTGTATTTGGTTATGTTAAAAATCGGAACGTCCTTTCAAGTTTAAATTTCACCATTAAGAAAGGCTGTATTACGGGAATTATCGGAATATCCGGCGCCGGAAAAACAACGATTACCGATCTCCTCCTCAGATTATTCCGCCCTATAGATGGTAAAATTTTTGTTGACGGTATTGACTTGGAAGATATAGACATTAACGACTGGCGTAAAAATATTGGTTATGTGTCACAGGATATTTTCCTTATGAATGAATCCATAGAAAACAATATCCGTTTTTATAATGATAAAATGTCCCAAGCCGACATTATCACAGCGGCAAAAGCCGCGAATATTTACGAGACAGTTCAGTTGTTTCCGGAAAAATTTAAAACGATCGCCGGCGAAAGAGGGGTTAAGTTATCTGGCGGTCAACGTCAAAGAATCGCTCTGGCCAGAGCGTTGGCCCGCAATCCCAAGTTGCTTATTTTAGATGAGGCCACCAGTTCCATTGATAATGAATCCGAACAATTGATACAAGAGTCTATACAAAATTTAAAAGGCCGAACAACTATTATAATCATCGCCCATCGCTCTTCGTCGGTTATGCAGGCTGATAACTTACTCGTGCTGAAAAACGGACAAATTGTTGAACAAGGAAAACCTTCAGACCTTCTTAACAACGAAACTTCGTATTTTGCTAAAATTAATTAAATATTCCTGATTTGGGTCAGATAATTATTAAACCTACGATTTCGAAAGTCCTTAAACTGACCGGCCTTAAAAAACGCGAGAATTTCTTTAATTCCACTCTGAAGAGAAATCGGGTTATCAAAACCAAGTATTTTTTTAATTTTAGAAAAAGACACTTTGTAATCTCTCCTGTCTTTAACAAAATCCGCCTCTTCAATTTTTGAATTTTTAACAAGTTTATTTATTACTTTAGCAATCTGACATATTGTAAAGTTATGGCCGGTAAAGCCAACATTAAAAATCTGGCCTGAAACTTTTTTTAACGGCGCATCCACTGCCAGCACACAAGCCTCTGCCGCATCATTAACATGTAAAAGCGGCCGCCATTGCGACCCACCATTGACCATTATTTTATTTTTAAAATAAGCGCTGGCTGTCATCGTGTTGACTACAAGATCAAAACGCATCCGCGGAGACAGCCCATAAAGGGTCCCAAATCGTAAAATTACCGGATGGAAATAACTGTTTGCATTTGATAGTAAAAATTTTTCGGAAGAAACTTTTGTTTTGGCATATAAAGATAAAGGCCTTACCTTGCTCTTTTCGGTCAAGAGTTCGGAACTAGCCCCATAAACACTACAAGAAGATGCAAAAACAAGCCTGGGTACCTGATAGTGACGGCAGATCTCAATTAAAGACTTGGTTGAAAAGTGGTTAGTTTCCATTGTATAAACAGGATTAACCGAAGAAGCAGGATCGCCCACCACGCCTGCAAGATGTATAACACAATCAACTGACTTAATGCCTTTAATCAATTCCCCTATATTTCTTATGTCGCCCTTTATTAATTTAAAATTTCTTTTTTTTTGTAAATCCATTATTCCACGACTGCCAAATGATAAATTATCTAAAACAGTAACCCGATAACCCTTATTCAAGAGCTTGCGAGACAAAATTGACCCAACATAGCCGGCGCCTCCTGTAATAAGAACCGACTTGGGAAGAACAGGGTCTTTAATTTTCTCATTAACATAAAGACCGATTAAAACACCCTCTTTATTTAAAATTGGCACTCTTTTTATGTGACCTTTGAGATAGCCCCTATTTTTAAAAGAAAGATTTATTAGTTCCTCTTTGTTTGTGTCAACACTGGCTGATATAAAATTAGCATTCATAATAGTTGCAACCGAAGAATCCGGGTCAAAGCCGTCCAAGATTGCTTGTTTTATGTCGCCAATAGTTAAAATCCCCCGCAAGTGATTCTTTTTGTCACAAACAAGACAAATCTCAACTTTTTTTCGGTAAAGATCATGAATTGCCTCTTGGAGAGTCGTGGAAGGACTGTAAACATACTTTTTAAATTCTTTTTGTATCATAGAATGTCTTGATAGTTTCAACGATTAAGTCGATCTCTTTTTTAGATATGTGGGAAAAAAGTGGTAACGATAGGACATTATTAGCGACATTATTAGTATTTACAAGCTGCTTTTTATTTACATAAAATTTATTGTAAGTTTTCTGTAAATGCAATGGCGGATAAAAATATTTTTTTGCGATAATGCCATTTGTTATAAGATGGTCATGAAGTTGATCACGGTTATAGCCGGTTTTCGACGGATTTATGTAAAGAGAGAAATCTTTAAATGTGCTCTTGCTGTTTTTATGAATGGCCTGAAATTCAATATTTTTATCTATCCGTGAAAGTTTATTTTTAAAGTAATTTACAGCAGCCAGACGATCCTTGAGATTCTTATCAATATTTTTTAACGACTCCAGACCTATAATGGCATGGAATTCCGACATTCTCGCATTTAAGCCATTGAATTTCGTATTATATGATCCGTCATCGCCATAATTGCGGCCAATCCGGCAAAATTCAGCCAGAGCTTTATTGTTGGTGGCGATAAGCCCTCCTTCAGCTGCAGTCAAGACTTTTGTCGGACTCAAACTGAAGACTTCGGCGTCCCCAAATACACCCACTTTTTTACCTTTGAGTTCCGAACCAAAAGCATGGGCAGCATCAAAAATAAGTCTTAAATTGTGTTTATTGCAAATTTTTCTTAGGGCGGCAACATTGCAAGAATTGCCAAAAATTTGAGTAGCCAATATGGCACCGGTCTTCGGGGTTATCATCTTTTTAATCGAAATCGGATCTATCTCATAGGTATCTTTTTTTATATCGGCAAAAACTGGCTTTAAATTATTCCACAACACAGCATGACCAGAAGCAGAAAATGTAAAGCTTGGCAAAACAACTTCGCCCCTGACAGCTAATCCTTTCAGAACCAGCATCAAGCCGGAAGTGCAGGAAGAAACTGCTATGCAATACTTGACCCCCAGATACTTGGAAGCATTATCTTCAAATAATTTAACGTATTTACCGTTTGTAAGAATCCCGCTTTCAATAACCTCCTTGAATCTGGGGGCATATTTTTTGTATTTTGATAATGTTGGTTTTGTTATTGGTATCATGTTTATTAAAAATAGCATTAGGCGACTAATGCTGTTTAATTTTCCTTAGAACTTTAACGGGGCAACCAACGGCTATTACGTTATCCGAAATATTGGAGTTAACAAAACTATGAGCGCCAACAACAGAGTTGGTACCTATCGTAACTCCCGGCATGATCGTGCTGTGCGAGCCAATTCTGCAGTTTCGCTTTAGTATAACCCGGCCCTTTTTGTGGTCAATGGTGGATAAGGAATAAATCGAACAATGAGATCCTATCTCAACATTATTTCCAATCGTAACACCGTGTTTCGCATTTATGTAAGTAAAAGCACCTATGTCTGTTTCCTGACCAAGCTTAAGGTTTTCCGGATGCTGAACCATCCAATTCCACTTGGTTAATTCGCCATGTTTTATCTTCGGCTTTTTCCAGTTTTTAAATCTCTTTTGAGCCATTTAGTAGGTTATCTTCTTTGTTAATAATCTATCGTCAATATTAATATTTTCTAGAATTTTAGCAACCCTTGGTCCAGTTTTTCCATCACCCCAAGGATTTTTTATTTTAGCTAATTTTGCCAGATATTTTTTATCGTTAAGCGACTTATTTATGGCTCGAAATATTTCATTTTTATCATGTCCAACATTTATTACATTTTCCCCACACTGTCTTCCCGCTTGACGAGTGCCAATATTTACAACAGGCGTTTTAAAGGACGGGGATTCAATCATTGCGCCGCTTGAATTTCCTATCCAAACGACAGCCTCCCTCTCAATAGCCAAAAAATATTTATGATCAAAACTGGGATATATATGAAACAGTGGGTTTGATCTTTCTTTATTTATAGCCCAAATTATTTGGCTTCCACCCTCATCAGGGTGAGGATAAATAACAACTACTGGCAGATTGAATTTTTTTACAGCCTCGATTGTTGTGCTCATCTGCTCGCCGGCCCGATCAACTTCTTCGCTTACCGGGTGCTGGATCAATAAGATAAATTTTCCATTCGAATCAATGGCCAATTTTTTAAAAACTTCTTTTCTGGAAGGAAGTTTTTCGTTAAGCATAACGTCGATAGCCGGAGCACCGACAACGTGAATTCGCCAATTCTCTTCACCCATCTTTTTTATCCTTTCTGCTGCCTCTTTGGTAGCCGGAAAATGAATATGGGATAATTTAGTAATCGCATGCCTTGCCATATCATCAACAGTCCCACTTTTATCACCGCCATGGGTATGAGCCATCGGAATTCTTAAATAAGTACAAGCCAATGCTGTTGCTAAGGTTTCAGGCCTATCGCCTTGAATCAAAACCAAATCAGGCCTATCCTTTCGAAACTTGACTGTCAATTCTTTTATAAAATCAGCCACAAACTGAACGGTATCAGAATTGCTACCCATCCCAAAAATCGCTTGTATCGGCTCGGTTTTTGGAAATTCGGAAGTAACGTATTTAGCTGTTTTTCCTAATTCCGGCATAAGATGCACACCGGTTGTGTATATCTTCAATTTTAAAAACTCGCTTTTTTTGATGGCTTTTAAAACAGGCGTTATCAATCCGAAATCAGCCCTAGTTCCAGAAATGTATGCAATTTTTTTAATTTTCCTCATTAAATTAAATTTCTATTCAACAATGTCCCTCTTTTTATATATTTTTTAGCCCTCTTCCCAAGTACTTTATCAAAATATTTAGGAGCTAATCCATTGGCTGGTCTTTTGATATCCAGATTGTTCCGGGTAAATCTTTCGCCTTTTTTGATATCTCGAACAGCAACAATGCTTCTTCTTATCACCAATAACTTTTTCTCCGATTCTGTCGGTTTCTTAATAGCAGAACCAAGAATGATATTTACAGCTCGTACTTCATCAACCATCTTCTTAAAATCTATTCGATTAGACGAAGTCCTATGATCCGGTCCGGGAAGATTATTATCCAAAGTTAAGTGTTTCTCAATAACACAGGCCCCTAAAGAAGTGGCCATTACAGCAACCTGCGAACCGTTAGTATGATCTGAATACCCGACCAAAACATTTAGCTCCTTCATCATGGTTTGCATCGCCCTTAAATTAATTTCTTCAGAAGGACAGGGGTAGTTTGTTGTACAATGCAAAACGATTATTTTATCACCACCGGCTTTTTTTATTGTTTTAACAGCTTCTTTAACCTCTGCCATTGTTGCCATACCCGTTCCCAAAATCATCGGTTTTCCCAATTTGGCCGCATAGGTAAGAAGGGGCAAACTCGTCAGGTCTCCTGAACCGAACTTGAACGCCGGAACACTAAAATCTTTAAGCAGATCAACAGAAGCAAAACTTCCATGAGGAGTCGAAAGAAAAATTATCCCCATTTTTTTGCAGTGAGCAATAACTTGCGGATACCAACTCTCATCAAATTCCAACTTCCTTAACATTTCTATCTGACTTTCAACTTTACCAAGATTTTTCTTTTGATATTCAACCATCTCTCCGGATTCGGTTACCACCTGCTCTGCCCGAAAAGTCTGAAATTTAACCGCATCAGCCCCGGCACTTGCCGCCGCATCAACGAGTTTCAAGGCCAAATCCAGTTTCCCGTTGTGATTAACTCCGGCTTCGGCAATAATAAAAACAGGTTCATTGTATCCAATTCTGCGGTTTTGTATTAAAATATTTTTCATTGCGAACGTAAAATGGCTTCAGCCAATTTAAAATCAATGAGTTCATCTATGTCCACAGATCTTTCGCGTGGCATTAGAAAAATTTCCGAATTATCGTCAATTATCTTGTCATTTTTCATAAGTATTTCTCTTTTTACAACATAAACAGCGCCGTTTATTTTATAAAGTTTCGGTAATTCTTGACTTCTTTTTTTTGTTCCAGAACCTCTCAAAAAAAGAACTGCTTTTCCATCTTTGAGTTTATACATCCATTCGGGCCTTTCACTTATTTCGCAAACCCCGATACACGAACCTGCTTTTGTTTTAAACATCTTTTCTATGGCACCATCGATGTCATCAACCGAAACAAGAGGACTGGTGGGCTGAATAAGGACTATCAAATCCGCATCAAAACCATTTGAGGAGAAATATGCAACAGCGTGCTGAAGAACATGTTCCGGCCGAGCGGTATCAGTGGCAAGTTCGGCCGGACGGATAAATGGAACTTCGGCACCATACTTTTCACTAATCTTAGCAATTATTGGATCATCGGTAGACACAATAATCCTGTCAATATAATCTGACAATAACGCGGCTTTTATAGCATAACTAATCATCGGCTTGCCATTGAGCTTCTTTATGTTTTTTCTTGGTAATCTTTTAGACCCACCTCTTGCTGGTACAATGGCTAATATTTTTTTATTTTTATACATAAAATTTTATTTTACCTGATGTCTTAGCTTCAATTTTCCTTTTTCTTTTTTCCACAAATGAGGCGAACGAAATTTGTCAGCTAACTCCATAAAATATTTCTTATTCATCAAAGATCGTTTAAACATCTTGGAGGCTTTGGGAAATTCTTTTTTTGTAATGCTTAAATACTCCCACAACTCATCAGCAAATCTTTCTGGAAATTCTCCGTCAAATCTTTTTATCAGAGAGACTCCTTCTTCACGGGTTATTTCACCCGAACGAACTTCTTGGGAAGCATCATATGTCGCCCGGCCGATACCGAATTTGATAAAGGTGGTGTAATAATGAAGATCGTCGACCTTATCGTCAATACTATTATATTTGCTGTAGGTACCGGGTGTTCTTTCCGGCGAGGCCTGAAAATTGCCATTCTCAACTGCATAATAATATGTTTCTTGAGGGTGCCACTTGATATAATAACCTAGATAGTGAACCTCAACCTTGTTTTTTAATATATCCTTCGGATTGGCCGGAAGATAAGCATTAAGATCATTTTTACTCACTCCATATTTTTTTATCAGGTCAGAAAAAGAAGTTCCGCCAAGGTAGATCTTCGACTTATCTTTGGCAGTAAAATAAGACCAATCACGTTTTGCTTTTTCATTATCAGCAATTGGATTGCCATATTCAGCCTCGTTTTCTCCATACAATACCAGGGGTATTTTATATAAAACGGCTAATTTTGGCGCCAAAGCTTTCTGGCCAATAATAAACGGCTGGAAGGGATGGAAGAGATTTTCTGTAGCCAAACGTGTAAGCAAACGATGCACTCTTCCGTTTGGAGTAAATAAAATATTATCCAAACCTGAACATATCCACGCCTGAAAATTTTTCCAGCCCCAAGAAGTATAAACATGAGGTGCCCAAGTTACCGTAAGAGGATGCATCCCGTATTTATATTTCAGTAAATGTGAAGCATAAAAACTATCTTTCCCCCCCGAACCAGGAATAATACAGTCGTAAGAACCGTCATTTTTTCTAAAACGATTCAACAGCCTTAGTAGTTCTTTCTCCCGTTTTGTCCAATCAATTGTTTTCTTTTTATCCATCACGCGACAAGCATCACAAATCCCGTTTTTATCAAAATTTATAGTTTCTTTTTTGCTTTCTTTGGTATGAGAATATTCTACTACCGAATTCGGGCGTTGATTTGAAATAACACATCTTTTGCAAAATCTAACTTCGGATGGCAAGCCAAATAAGGTTTTTGTTTTTTTCATAAGGCTTTAACTAAATTAACAAAGTTTTTTATTATTCGGAGTCCGACTTGGCCGCTTTTTTCAGGATGGAATTGAAAACCATATACATTTCCCTTCTGAACAGTAGAGCAAAATTGATATCCTCCATAGATAGTAGTTGTTAAAATCGCTTTTTTATCAATTGGCTCAAGTATATATGAGTGGACAAAATATACATAAGGATCTTTCCCGATAGAGTTGAGAATATCTCCTTCAGGTTTTGTGCTATTTGAGAGTGTTATTTTGTTCCATCCGATATGAGGTATTTTGATTCCCATTTTAAGCCCTGGGAACTTTACCACTTTCCCAGAAATTATATCAAGGCCCCTAAATTCGCCAAACTCATATCCCTTTGACAACAGAAGCTGCGCCCCAAGACAAATTCCCAAAATTGGCTTTCCTTTTTCGGCAAATTTTTTAATTTCCCCTTCTAGCCCACGTGCCTTTATGCCTTCCATTCCCGCTTCAAAAGAACCTACGCCCGGTAAAACTAAAGCATCTAATCGATTTATTTCTTCAGTGTTTTCAACGATTACCACATCGTCAATGAATTCTCTTAATGCTTTGCGCAGGCTATAAAGATTGCCTACCCCATAATCAACAATGCCGATTTTTTTATTATTAGACCCTGACATTGATTTTTTTCTTAAATAAATATTCTTTTAAATTTTTTATTTTAAAATCTCCGTAGTGGAATGAGGTGGCAATGGCAACAGCATCGATTTTGGTTTTTTTTATTACTTTAACAACAGATTCCTTTGTCCCCGCCCCACCATGAACTACAAGGGGTACTTTACAAAATTTAGAAACCTCACTAATCAATTCCGTATCATATCCTTTTCGCGAACCGTCTCTGTCAATCGAAGTTATAACCACCTCGCCTACACCTAAAACAAGAGCTTTCCTTATCCACTCAACCGCATTAATGCCTGTATGTTCCCGGCCGCCATCAGTATATGCTTCCCAAGTCCCATCATTTCTGTGTTTTGCTTCTACCGAAAGAACAATGCACTGGGAACCGAATTTTTTTACCGCTTCGTTCAGAAACTTGGGTTTTTTTATTCCATAAGTATTTATGGCGACCTTGTCGGCTCCAGCTCGAAGAGCATTATTTATATCATTAACAGAACGTATGCCTCCGCCAACTGTTATGGGAATGAAAATTTCTTCTGATACTGACCGCAGAAGATCAAAATCAAAATTTCTCTGGTATAAACTGGCAACAATATCCATGCATAAAAGTTCATCGGCGCCATCTTTATAATATTTAAATGCAAGCTCTTTAGGATTTCCGACAACCCTAAGCCCTTCAGTAAAAATACCTTTCACAACATTAGTGCCCTTAATATCAAGACGGGGAATTATTCTTATATTTTCCATTGTCTCAGTTTTTGAAATTCATTTTCTTTTTCATAATTTATAACATTAATCAACACTTCAGTCCAGAATTAAAATATTATACCTGCCGGTATAAAAATAAATCCCCACATTGACGTGAGGATGATCTTAAATTAAACTTTTCTCAAGGTTCAGGATTTTATCAATGACAGATTGGATCGGCGAGAAGCGCCTTCCCATCGCACATCTGAAAATTTCGGCTCGCCATGAAGCTCTCGCCATGTTTTTTCATATTCTTTTATTCGCTTAATATCTCGATTTACCATTAATTCTCTGAGGCCGAGCAGCTCAACAGCGGTGAAGTTTTCGCAAATGACAGCCGTCATCTTTGTGGCATCTCCTAGATCTGTTAAAAACGCATCCAGGTCGCCGTCATATTGAGCCAGAATTTTATCTTTATATTTGTTGAACCATTCTGTGCCCGGATATGGAGTAGCAAAAAAGGGCATAACCTCAATACCGAGCCGTTCCCAAGCCTGAACACAATCAATCAAGCTGTCAAAAAAGTCATCCGGAAAGCCCATCATTTGATTAGGAATTGGCCGTATCCCTGCTTCCAGGGTTATTTTCAGAGATCTCTCGTTAGTTTCTGGAGTAGAACCTTTGCCTACATTTTTAAGAACTCGTTTGGAAAAAGATTCGTAGCCATAAACTAATTGGCAACAGCCGGCATTATGCATCTGTTTAAGAATTTGTGGATTAGCCAGCGCTGCATGACTGGTTCCACCCCAGTGTATTCCATGACATTTTTTCGGGTCATGAGACACGCCATCGCGTACACATTGAGGCTGTAAACCCTCTTTGATCCACAGATCGCATAAAGCTGGCAGCCAGGTATTCTTTGAAGCAGAATTCATTGCCAGAAGGTTTTCATCATAGAAAATAATGAAATCAACTCCAAATCTGTCTCTCATGTGTTTGACCATATCTACCAGATAACGAGGACTGTGCATTCTATTAATACGGTCGTGAGTAAAAACAACATCAGCTTTATCATTTCTTTGATCTTCATACTGAAGGTCTCCTGCCAATCCAAGATGAAAACAGAAACGGCATATAAACGGACAACCGAAACTTCCATTTACATCCATGCGTCTTTTGGCGGTGAAACTTTCTTCGCTATAAAGGAGCGCACTGTTTTTGAAATATATTTCCATAGGCAGCATATCCCATGTCGGATATGGTAATTGATCAATGTCTTGAACAAGAGGCCGCGGCGGATTTAAATGTAATTGTCCCCTCTCATCCTTCCAGATAATTCCAAGCGTAGATGACCAATCGGTTTTTTTATCGTCTATTTTTTGCATTATTTCCGGCAGAGTTAAGAATGCTTCTCCAACAACTCCAATATCGATCTCCGGCAAGAGTTCCATCAAGTCTCGAGGCATACTGGTTAAAAGTCCGCCTCCGACCATGCGAAGCGATCGAGGAGAATATTGTTTGGCATACCGGAGGGCTTTTTTTACCCAGCTGTATGTAGTTGTTATGCCACCAAGCCCGATAATATCCCAATCATCGGCCTTCAAAATCGCACAAATGGTTTTATCATCAGGCCTCCAAGCGTTGGCATCAAATAATTGGACATGATGCCCCTCTTTATCAGCAATCGCCGCCAACTGGGCAATTCCGTAAGGAATATGTTTTGGGTTGTCTTCTTGGCGTACAACGGGGTTAATGAGCAGAATTTTGGCCATATTATTCTCTTTCTCCAACCCTTGATCCTACTAACTCTTGATTATTTCTCTGACTGAATTTAGATAAGAATTCAGTCAGAGGGACGAAATGAACCAGTTCATCAAAAAGTATGCCGCCTTCAGTGCAATTGTATGTAATGCAACCAGCATCTTTGGCTAAATCCAGAAAAATATTCCGATACCAAAGATATGCCGGATCGGTATACCATGTCTCATTCAAGTAGGGATTATAAACCTGTGTAAAAGCCTCTGGCGTTCTATCTCCAAAAAGAGCAACAAGATCTCGGTAGTATTGAGTATTGAGAAGCGGAGTACCAGGCGCATAGCTTAAATCCATACCAACCAACGCAACATGTTTTCGTTTTAGTATTGCATGCGCAAAAATCCAAGCAGCAGTTCCAACATTGCCGCCGGTAAGCATACAAGGTATGTGATTATTCTCAAAAAGCTCCCTGGAAAGACTCTCCGATTTGTCATAATCTTCATAAATAGGATTCCACCAATACAGTTCCATTCCCGATTCCACGCATCTTTCCGTAACAGAAATATCGACACTGGTAGATATTATCAACTTGATCTTGGGACCATATCGGTTTACAAGCTCGATAGTTTCACGATTATAGCGAATCTGATCTTGGTGATGACCAGGATCAAGATCTTGGCGAAGAAAATAATCATCTTCTAATCCCTTGTCCATTTTAGTATCGCCAAACAATCTTACCATGCGGTGGCTTCTACCAAATGCGCCAGGATCAAGCGTAATAACAAAATGAGGAATAAGACCCTTTCTTAAACAATGCCCTAAAGACCCGTCGGCGACAATAATATCACCAGAAAATCCTGAAGCCAAAATCTTAGCCACAGGATTTTTTCTATGCAAACTTGGTCCTCCAACAACTACAATAGCGGCTCCTTTCGGCTCCAAATGTTCTATAACAGACAAATCATCCACCGTTTTACTAAAATATTTTCGATTTTTAGCGGCATTATCCAGACCAAGCCGGCCGGTTTTTATAGCTGTCGCTTCGCTCATATAACAAGCAAGTTTATCTGCCAAATTAGATATCATCTTTAGTTCCTCTCCAAGTAAAATCTTTCTTAACAAACGTGATGCTGCCACCAAGTTTTTTTAAAGCCGCGGCTTCAAATTCTTCTCCCAATGAAACCGGCTTTTCTTCTTTTGGCGCATCTGTATCTTTTAATCCCGGAATCTTATAGTTCCCCTTTAAAATTTTGTCCATTGTCCAGTTCCTTTTTAAATTGTCAAAAATCTAAGCTGTCTGTCACCATACAACAAAAACCATCGTTTTTCAAGACAGGTTGTAAAAACATCTTTTTTGTGAAAGAATTTGGGAATGTATTTTAATTCTCCGGATAATCTTCCAGAATCAGAAAAAAAATATGAATATCTGCATTCGAAAGAAAGAATAGAACACTTGCGTCGTATTATTAACGGCCGGCCCGTGGCCATTTTGGCCGCTGGCCCCTCAATCAGTGAATTAGAAGCAAGAATCGAAGAACTATCTCAAACCGATATTTGTTATTTTGGGATGAATTTCTTTTTTGTTCAAGAAGATAATATTTTAAAAAAGATAAATAAGCGTTTTTCCGTGTTAACTACGGGAGCCAATAAGGGTTTGCTCCATGTTTACGGCGGGGCCAGCCTTTTTGATAGGATCACTGATTTTTTGAATAGAAATGATGATAATTTGTTAATTTCCAGTTTCTACGGAAACCAGCTTAATCTGCTTGGTCCCCACTTTAACCTGCAGGAATTTTTAGATAAATATAACAATAAACTCTTTTTCCCCAGCTATAGTACCAATAGAACTGTTCCGGACAACAATCGTCCCATGCATTTCTTCGCGAGTAATTCTCTCGCCGGACTAATATATATGGCCATAATCGGCAAGGCCTCTAAAATTGTTCTGTTCGGATCAGACGGCTACACCCTTGAAAAAAATCCTGAAAAAACGTATTACCGTTCCAAAGAATATCTCTCTAACAAATATGAGTATGAGAGAAATAATCAACAGAAACTAGTGGAACCGCTTATTAACGACGCTAACAAGCTCTTCAACCCTATTGTTCCCCTTTCTTTGCGAAATATCTACAAAACCTACCCCATTAAACCTGTTCCAATTTTAAATTGTTCCGAAGTTAGTTATTATACTCCTTTTCCAAAGACCTCATACAACGACACTTTTGCCTTCTTGTTGGGTAAAAAGAATATTGAAGAAATTGTTGATCTCCGCATCCCAACAGCCTCAATCATCATTCCGTCTTCCGACGACACAAATGAATTGCGGACCACTCTGGAAAGTATTGCAAAACAATCATATTCAAATTATGAGACAGTCGTTATCAAAAGGAGTCCAAATTTTTTGGATACTATGGAAAACGCCCTATCCTTGACCAAAGGAAAATATATTTTCTATTGCCATTCGGGCTACGGCTACCGAGACCAAGATTGGTTAAATTCCTGCATAGCAATATTGGAAAATAGGCCCCGGATTTCTTTAGTATGCGGCATACCCGAAAACCAGCTTACTGACCCTCCCTGGCCGGAAAAAAAGTTCCTCTATTACTGGCTCAAGAAAAAGATTTTCTTCCCTCCAAACACAATTTGCGTACGAAAAAAAGTACTCGAAAAATGCCTGCTCCCCCAGGAAGATAATGCAAAAACCGACACTGAATTGGAAAGTTGGCTAAACTTTAATCTGCGCTTTAATATTAACGGCTATCTGCCTACTTTTATTTCGACGGTTTCCGATAATAATCGGAATGACTTCATCGACGGTAATTCGCTAGATATTTTCAGAAAAAAAATTGCATTCTACAGAAAAGGCCTCATTCTTAAAAAAACCTGTCATCATTTCAGAGACGGTGACGACAACATTTTACCTGGAAAATTCTATTTGAGCATGTTTTTACTATATAAACCAGCTAAAATAATTGAAACCAAATTACTCTGTCCTTTATATCCTCGTTTAAACATTATTAAGCGAATCGCCAGAAATACTGTCAAGCAAATAGTCCTACGGATATTAAGTTTAACTTCGTCTTCCATTGAGCGAAAAGCTGTCAATTTGTATCGATCCCTAAAGAAAAAAAGGTTGCGCGAAAAATAAAAAATTGGTAATTGTTATTAATAGGTCATTTCGACATGATTATATCTCGAACACCATTCCGAATATCTTTTTTTGGTGGAGGCACCGATTACCCTGCTTGGTATAAAAAGAACGGCGGGGCCGTTCTTTCAACAACAATCAACAAGTATTGTTATTTAAGTTGTAGAAATTTGCCTCCGTTTTTTAAACATACATACCGTGTTGTTTATTCGCGTCAAGAATTAGTAAATAAAATTAAAGACATAGATCATCCCTCTGTCAGACATGCATTAAATTTTCTGAATATAGACGGCGGGGTTGAGATACATCACCAAGCCGATCTTCCGGCAAGATCCGGACTTGGTTCAAGTTCATCTTTTACCGTTGGTCTAGTAAATGCTCTAAGCGGTCTTAAGGGTGAAGTCAAGAACAAAAGACAACTGGCCCTTGACGCAATAAATATTGAACAGAATTTGATAAAAGAAAATGTCGGTTCCCAAGATCAAACAGCAGCGGCTTTTGGAGGTTTTAATAAAATAAGTTTTGGAGGAATCCAGGAAATATCAATACAACCAATAATTATAAATTCAAACCGTATTGAATCGTTCCAAAATCACCTGATGTTATTTTTCACCGGTCTTTCAAGAAATGCTTCTAAGATAGCTAGGGAACAGATTAAAAACATTGAAAATAAAGATAAGGAATTAAAAATAATGCATGAACTTGTCCATGAAGCGACGAACATTCTTACAAACAACAGAGCAGATCTGGCTGAATTCGGTAAATTAATGGGGCAGGGCTGGAAAATAAAAAAATCCTTGTCATCCAAAATAACAAACCCGTATTTAGATAATATACACGACGTGGGAATGAGAGCAGGAGCATTGGGATGTAAATTGCTTGGCGCCGGGGGCGGTGGATTTATATTATTTTTTGCAAAACCGGAAGATCAAGAAAAAATTAAAAAGAAACTAAAAAACCTATTATACGTCCCCTTCCGATTCGATCATCTTGGCAGTCAAATAATTTACTACGCTCAAGACAACAATGAAACTTATTAAGTAGTTCTCAATTAAAAAATATTTGACAATACAATTTTTTTTATTTAAAGTATTTCTTATTCTTTAACAATTGCAGTGGAGTAACAATGAGGTCCTCTGATCTGGGAATGATAGCAAATATTTCTCATGCTTTTCGTCCAAATATAACCTTAGAAATGTTTCGAAGAATGTGCCTAATCAGATATTTCGAGTTAAATGTAAAGAAAGCATATGACCAAGGATTGATGCCAAAGGCTCCAATTTATCTTTCTATTGGGCAGGAGACAATTTTTGCAGCCTTATCCATGATTTTTGAAAAAACAGCTTTATTCGGCCAACACAGAGGACATGGCATTTACCTAGCATTCGGAGGCAATCCAGTAAAACTCATTGACGAGTTACTTGGCCGACCTACCGGTTGTGCCAAAGGCATGGGAGGTTCAGCATCTATTCACTGCCCTGAAATAGAGATGATCGGTCACGACGGATTGATGGGAACACAAGTTGCTGACGCCGTTGGCAGTACATTGCCTTATAAAGAGACGGCTATTACTTTTATGGGCGATGCTAGCGCTGAAGAGGGATTTGTTCTTGGGCCAATCGGTTATGCGTTTACCAAACAACTTCCGGTTCTTTTTGTTGTTTGTGATAATGGACTGTCTATTTTAACAAAAACAGAAGTTCGCCGAAGCTGGACCATGGCAAGACATGCTCACTTTGGCATGCCATCAATTGATATTACCGACGATCCATGGCTGATAATGCACTATGCCAAAGAGTTAAGTAATCCCCTACCCGCTTTAATGAATATTAGAGTTTGCCGAGAACTTTGGCATGCTGGAACAGGAAAAGACAGTGAACCAGAATGGAATCGATTTAAAATGGTAAGAGAAGAGATGAGACAATTAGACCTTGGCGTATCGGTTGAAACCATAGAAAACGAAATAAAAAGGTGGATAGACAACTTATGGGATAAAAAACTTCAAGAACCAACTCCTTGTATATTATCCCCCAGAAAAGTATTTACCATCATTGATCCGAATTACAAATATGAAAGAAACCCGATTCCTCCACCCAGCAGAATGAAAGTAAAAGAGGTGATTAAGACTTTTACTCGTGATACTTTAAAACGTGGCGGTAAAGCAATGGGCCAATGCCTAACTGCTGTAGGTTGGGTAGGCGGAACAGTGCCGGAAATGACGGAACAGGAAGGATTGATTGAATTGTCGATGGATGATACATCTGGTTCGGGAATCGCCGTTGGCTGTTCCAGAAAAGTACCGACTATTTACATAGTCCGCTATCAAGGATTCCAGTGGTTCAACGGCGCATTCATTGCTAACCTTGCCGCAAAATCAAAAGAAATGTGGGGCATTTCCCGCAGATTATTTGTCCGTTCCATCGCCATGGAGGGCGGTATCGGACCCGTAGCATCTAACAGTCATCACGGAATGTTCACAAGGATACCTGGTCTCACGGTTGTTGCTCCGATGACACCCGGAGAATACCTACAAATTGTTGAGTATTTTAATAGCCACGATGATCCGATGTATGTAAGCGAGCACAGAAAAAGTTTTGACATTGATTGTGAGATGCCGGATGTTATAAATCATCCTTCTCACATCACCTTATTTCCAATATCCGCAGCAAGATTAAACACCGCAGAAGCGGCAAATATTCTTCTGAAAGAAGGGATAATTTGCAACATAATTCATGTTCTTTGGCTTAAACCATTTATTATCAGCAGTGAAATACTGACATCTTTAGAAAATTCTTACTACGGGGGCGTGGTCCTTGATACCGATTACGAAAACGGAGCCGCAAAATGCATTGCCTGCGATATTATGCAATTTACAAAAAAGAGGGTCCGTGTTCTCGGTCTTGAAGAAAGAACTGCCGGATTTGCCCCGCACCTTGACAACCTACCGCCATCTACAGAAAAAATATGTGAATGTATACGAAAAATAGTTGATGGCAAGCAAGAAAAATAACCGTCTTCAGTGACGGTTTTAATTTGCTTTTTTCCTTTATTTCGTATAATTTTTAACAATGATCAAACAAAAAAAACAACTGCGAGCAGTCGTAATAACCGCGGAAGGTTTTGAGGATGAAGAGGTAATTTATCCTGTTATACGCCTGAAAGAAGAAGGATTTATTGTTGATATCGCAACCAGGGACGCAAAGTTGGTTCTTGGACGCTTGAATTTTCCGCTTGAACTGATTATCCGTTATTATGGGACGCTCGTTAATGCTAAAAAACTTGAGGCCAAAAATTATGATTTGGTTTTAATCCCGGGCGGATTTGAAGCCCCGGACAGAGTGAGACAAATTCCGGAAATTTTAGAATTCGTCCGCCGGATGAATAGACAAAAAAAGATCGTCTCTGCTTTCTGCCATGGTCCTTGGGTTTTAATTTCGGCAGGAATAATTAAAGGAAAAAAAATTACGGGCTATATCGGAATTAAAGATGATATTAATAATGCCGGTGCCATATATACCGACCAGCCGGCCGTTATTGACGGCAACATCATAACAGCAAGACATCCGCGCGATGTTACCGATCTGATGAAAGCTATTTTTTCTAAATTTAAGAAATAATCAGTATGCTGAAAAAAATCAAACTATCTTTTGCGGACAAGAAATCTCTTGCAATGAAATCAATTGAAATAGCTCCAATAAACATTGACTTGTCAAAAATGATAGTTAATAAACCTTGGGGATATGAGTACCTTCTTACAAATACTCCGCTGGTGGAGGTTTGGCATCTATCACTTGATTACTTGAAATCAACTTCAACACATTGTCATCCTAACAAAAAAACAGCCCTTGTCGTGTTAGAGGGCAAGGCCCTTTTCTCGACCCTAAATAAATCCGTTAAACTCTCCCCGATGGATGCGATAATAATAGATGCTGGTGTTTTTCATTCAACTAAGTGTATCTCAAAAGAGGGTCTTAAATTACTTGAAGTTGAGACACCCCCGATGAAACATGACTTAATCCGGCTTAAGGATAGATATGGCAGAACTAACGCTGGATATGAAGGCAAAGAAAAGATGCAATTAATAAATAACTCTTATGTTAAATTCAAAAGCGAGGAACCTCACGTGGTAAAAAACTTCTGTAATAATTACCTTTGTTTGTCCTTTATACAAAATGACAACGACCTAAGAATTTTATTGTCCCAAAAGCCAGAGTTGGCAGTAATCTTAAACGGATTCATCAAATCAGCGGATAATAATATCTTATACCGTCTCGGTGATGTCATAAAAACCAACACGCTCAAAAACAATAAAATAAAATTTAATAATGTCTCGCTCCTCTCAATTTCAAAAGCCTAACAAAAAAGTAATAATTTTCGATTTTGACGGTGTTCTGGCTGACTCGTTTGACCATTTTTACTCTCTAAACAGGGACGGAATGAAACATGTTGGTCTTTCTTTTACGAAAGAACAATATCGAAATCTGTTTATCGGCAATGTCCATCAAGGATTTAAAAATTTTATAAACGATGACCAAAAATATCTAACTTTTTCAGAATTCAGAAACGAAAATTATGACCGAAACTACTACAACAAGGAGGGGGGCGTTAAACTGTTTCCGGAAGCACTGACATTTCTGAAAAAAATAGGCGAAAAATACATTCTAACAGTTGCTTCGTCCAGCCACAAAAACAATATCAAAAATTTATTGGAAAAAAACAAGGTATTAGACATATTTGGGTTAATAATTGCAAACACGACTACAACAAAAGCGGGAATGCTAAATGAAATAATGAAAAAATTCAATGCTAAGCCGTCAGAAGTATTGATGATAACCGATACCATTGGTGATATTCTAATAGCAAAAAAGTCCGGTCTTAAAACTATAGCCGCTACTTGGGGTTTTCATTCTTCAAAATTGTTAAGGTCAGCCAAACCCGATTGCCTTGCCAGTAATTTTAAAATGCTGTATAAACAACTCAAAGCTTTTTGAAAAATAGGAGAACACCTTGACCAGTTACAAGTTCCCCTTGGTCACAGACACAATTACCGCAGAAGACAATATTGCTAGAGCTAATTGGCTAATGACCAACCCCCGATTAACTATGGGGTCTTTGGTTAAAGCATACGAAAACAAATGGTCTCGGTGGGTGGGCAGAAAATATTCTGTTGCCTGCAATTCCGGATCATCCGCAAATTTACTTATGTATGACGCCCTACTTCAGTCAGGAAAGCTGCAAAACAAAAAGATCATCGTTCCAAGCTCCGCCTGGGTTACCACCATAGCTCCAGCCATTCAGCTCGGGTTTGAACCAATTATGTGTGACGCAGATGAATCTAGTTTTGGATTGGACATTGATCATTTAGAAGAATTGCTACTTAAACATAAACCTGGAACCGTGATGCTTGTTCAAGTTTTGGGTGTTCCAGCTAATATGGACAAAATAATGCAACTCAAAGAAGATTATGACTTCTTCCTGCTTGAAGACGCTTGCGCCGCAATGGGTTCATCATATCGCGGCCGTAAAATAGGCACCTTTGGCGACATGTCCAGTATATCAACCTACTTTGGTCACCAATTCTCAACCGTTGAAGGCGGCATGGTTTCAACCGATGACAAGGAGCTGTATACAATCGCTTTTATGTTGCGCAGTCACGGCTGGATCAACGGGCTTGACCCAGAAACAAGAGCTCAATATTTAAATAAGCATAGCATCAAAGACATTGGAACCGGATTCGTTTTTCCTTATGCAGGATATAATTTTCGGCTTACTGACGACCATGCTTTTATTGGTTTGAGACAATTAGACAGAATGGAATGGCTTATTAGACAAAGATATGGCAACCACCTGCTTTATCAAAAACTGTTAACGGGCCTCTTTGGCTTCCAAATGTTTGATAAGGATACGACTGTTTGCAGTATTCACTTTTGTGCATTAGCCGAAAGTGAAGATGAAAGAAATTTCATTACTTCGGAACTTCAGGAAAATAGCATAGAAACTAGGCCGTTTACTTCAGGCAATCAAGGCCTACAGCCATATTGGTTCAAAAAATATCCCAAATTTAATGGCCAAACGGCTACTCGATTATATGAATGCGGATTCTTTTTACCAAACTATCCGACATTAACTAATTCTGATATTGAACATATTTGTTCGGTAGCGATAAAAGCCGCGCTGGAACACCGTAAAGGAGACAGATAGTGCCCAAAATCCTTGTAACCGGCGGAGCAGGATATATCGGTTCAGTTTTGGTGCCGATGCTTTTGCGAGCCGGACACGAAGTTTTCGTGCTGGACAATTTTATGTACGGCCAAACATCTCTTCTGGATTGTTGTCATAATTCCTTTTTTAGGGTTGCGAAAGGAGATGTCAGGAATGAGGATCTATTGCGACATTTGGCAAGACAGTCGGATATAATTATCCACCTTGCTTGTATTGTCGGCGCACCGGCATGCGACAAAGACCCTGTTACCGCCACAAGCATAAACCTAGACTCTGTCAGAAGCTTATTAAGGTGTAGAACCTCAAATCAGCCAATAATTTACCCGAATACAAATAGCGGCTATGGAATAGGTCAAGATGGTATTTATTGTACCGAAGAAACTCCATTGAACCCCGTTTCGTTGTACGGCCGACTAAAGGTTGCCGCGGAAAAAGAAATACTTAGTCAAGGAAATTCAATAACTCTGCGCTTGGCCACCGTCTTTGGCACAAGCCCCAGAATGCGTCTTGATCTTTTGGTTAATGATTTTGTTTACCGGGCCGTTAACGACCGTTTCGTTGTTCTTTTTGAAAGCCACTTCAAGAGAAACTACATCCACGTCCGGGACGTTGCCAGAGCGTTTATGCATTGCATGAACAATTTTGGCACAATGAGAGACCAGACATATAACGTCGGTTTAAGCGATGCCAATTTGTCTAAAAGAGAATTATGCCTAGAGATTCAGAAACAATTGCCGGGTTTTTATTTTCACGAAGCTCCAATCGGTCAGGATCCTGATAAACGCAACTATATTGTCAGCAATAAAAAAATAGAAAAAACCGGATTCAAACCGGAAATATCATTACGGGAAGGCATAGCCGAATTGATAAAAGGTTTCCAAATCATAAGAAACAATCGCTTTGCGAATATTTAAAAAGAACTCCGAATGAGTTCTTTTTTATTATGCAAGAGGATTTATGTCATCGAACGGAAATGTATTTCTGTTAAGCTCAGATGCGGATAGTCCGGCTTCTTTAATAAACGCGACCAGTTCAAGATAATTATTTACTATTTGTTCATTAGTCAAGGTTTTTCCCCAAGAAGCGTTTTCGTGATATTGAAAAGTTAACCTGGGTTTTTTATTATCGAGATTATGGATGTGCATTGTATTTTCCCAATCCGTCTCGATATTTCTTATTCCGAATTTATCAGGGTTGCGAAACACCTCTGTTCCGGGTCTGATAGTAAATAACGAAAGATATATCAAGTCGGGTTGTGTTTCTTTTATGAAATTCAGTGTTAACTCAACTATATTGTCTGGCTCGCCAGGAAGACCCATTATTAGATAAATCCTAGCTTCAATGCCATTTGCTTTCAACATTGCAATCGTATCTTTGGCTTTCTGAACACTGATCCTTTTGTTTATTAGATTAAGCGATGGTTGCCAGACGCTTTCTACCCCAAGACCGAGGGATATACAACCTGATTGAAAGGCTAATCCAGCCAGTTCAGGTGTAATTCCGTCAACACGACACTGGCCACGCCAGAAAATATCTGCCCTTCCGATGGCTTCCAGTTCGGCAATAGCGCTGGAACGTTTTAATGGCAAAGCAATCTCATCAACTAAAGCTACGCCCTGTATTCCATATTCACGCTTTAAATATTCAATTTCATTCTCGATAAGTTCCGGAAGGCGAAAACGTATCCCTGGCGTCCCTTCTCTGGCTGTCCGCAAAGCACAAAAATGACAATTATACGGACAGCCTCGGCTGAAAATAACATTCGTGGAAACAAGGTCATTAAAACCAGGCTTGCTTTTTAAAGTCATCATTTTTCTTCGGGCTGTAGTACTTTTGGGCAGGAATTTTCTGTTTGGATGGCAATACTCATTTATATCTATGACGCCCTGTTGCCTATAAATTTGTTGAAGTTTATTACAAGCCAGATCATTAACGGCCGCTATTATCGTTAACTCACCCTCTCCTAATATGAGTGAGTCAAATATTCGAAGTGATTCTTGAGGAAATTCAACAGCATGAGGTCCGCCGGCAATGTGAACCGCTCTGGGATATTGCCGGCGCAGCATTGCAACAATGGCTTTCTGTTCATTTATATCAAGTGTATAGATTGAATGAAGATAAACATCGCATTCCGGAATATGATAAAGGGCAAATTCTCTTTTTATTCCCCTTAGATCAGGAAGACAAAGCTCTACTCTGCTTCCAAAATATTCTTCCAAAATCGTAAGTATCTGTAGATGAGTAAAAGGATCCCCTCGGAACGGATCATTGAGATAGTGGCTACTTGGTAAGATAAAACCTATCTTCACCAGAGAATCCCCTCTCGATAATTTTTAAAAAACTGCCTCATTATGCGTCTTAATTCAATAGTTGTAAACCTCAAAATTAAGTTGACAAATTAATCGAAGTTCATTACCGTATCTGAAAGTTCATTCAAAAAACAGGAGATAGCATGAACTCGGTAAAATCTTGGATTAAGATCGGCAACAAATCAGTTTTAGCCGAAGGTCGCAGCGGAAAAAGATTGATTAGCCAATTGTTCAAAAATCCAGCGAGCGGCCAACTCATCGATTACACTCTTTTTGACGCCGATTTTATTTCTGTCATAATTTTCCCTTTGACAACAAACGGGGAGGTAATCGCCGTCCGACAATTCCGTATGGGAATAGATAGGGTATCACTCGAATTACCGGGGGGTAATAAAAAAGTTGAAGATAAAAATTTTATCGAGACAGCCGAAAGAGAGCTGAGGGAAGAAACCGGATACAAAGCAGGTCAAATAATTCCGTTAGCAGACAAATTGTGGATAGATCCATCATCATGTACACCCTACCTCTATTCATTCCTGGCTCTGGAATGCAAAAGAACAGAAAAGACAGAAGAAGATGCTAACGAAATTATAGAAACAGTGACTATGCCGCAATCAAAGTGGATAGACATGATATCTGGAGGTAAAATATCCGATATGAAAACAATCGCCATAACTCTGCTTGCTATTTCTCACTTATCAGATAAACTAATAATCAGTACCTAAGAATAAGGAGAGATTAGGTGGAAGATAGCTTCATTCTGACCAGAGAACAAATCCTGTTTTATAGAAAGAACGGATACTTAGTGGTGCCCCATGTCCTCACTTGCGAACAATGCGATAAGATGAATCAAATCTTTGAACAGTACGCCAAAGATCACGGTGATAAAGAATTCAAAGGCATAATGAATCTCGACAGAGAAGATCATCGAATAAGAGACCTTTTGCGCTATTATAAAATTGTTTTAATCCTTGACGCTCTTCAGGATGGCGAGGTTGTAGGTCTTCAATCAATGTTTTTATTTAAAAAAGGCGGAACTGATTATGCTCCGCAGGCCTGGAACCCACATCAAGATAACGCTTACCCTAGAGCTCCCCACGGTATGTATCTAACCGGCAACATTCCTTTTGCCGACCAAGATAGAGAAAACGGGTGTATGTATATTTATCCGGGTTCACACATGGAAAGCCTTCTTCCTGCTGATTTCTTCAAAAGCTTCCACGAAGAACCAGGCAAGAATCCTGGACACGATGTTTCAAGAAGCCTGCCGTTAGACTATCCGAGAGTTGATTTGCCGATGAAAAAGGGCTCCGTGTTGATTCTTCACGGAAATGTAGTTCATGGTTCATATCCCAATAGATCACAGAGAGATAGGCCAATGCTCTTGATACCTTTTGGGACCAAAGGTATAACCCAACAGCCAAATTTTATCCCCGGCAAAACCGCTAAGCGTGAAGAATTCAGCTTAAGACCCTTAAGCTATAAACTTTGATAAACCCTGTAAAGTGATACAACATGACCGCCCACCCAAAGGCGGTTTTTTAATTTGAAAAACTGGACAAAGAATATATTTTACGATATCGTATTTCAATTCAGTATCTTAAAAATTAATGGAGGGAGGGTCTTGTGACTGAACCGATTCAGCTCGGGACAAATCCGGCAATTCAAAAAATTGCCAACAAAATACGACGGGTCCTTCCTTCAGGTTGCAAACGCGTCTTACTTGTCGAGCCACCTAATGTGCCCGAGGAAGATTGGGATCCCGATGTAGCCACAAACAACAGATATCCAGTTTATGACCCCAAGGGTCTGGCAGTTTTATCATCTTGCATACAATTAAGAGGCTATGAAACGGATGTCATGGATCTCAATTTCATGATCCAAGATAGTTTTAAAAATAATCCGAATGGTTTTGAATATCGAAATTGGGAAAACTGGTTAAGACAAAAATTAGGAGAGTTTAAGCCTCATGTAGTCGGCCTTACTTGTATGTTCACCATATATCATCGTTCTATGACAAGGATTGCCCAATTGATCAAAGAATATAACCCGCAAATAATCATCATCGCTGGTGGCGTTCACTCTACTATGGCCTCATCTGATGTTAAATCGGCTCCCGGCCAATTAGTTCTTGAGGACTGTAAAGAAATTGATTTTGTCGGCCTTTATGAAGGCAATGACAGTTTCCCGGATTTTCTTGACATGGCAAACAACAAACTGGAACCAGAAAACCTCACTCAAATTGCCACATTAGTAGATAATAATTATGTAGCCATTACAAGAAGAACGGAACCAAGAACGGAAACACTGAATGCTTTGCCGAATTATCATGACTTGCCAATTGAAAGATATAGCTCCCTTGGAAGAATCGGCACTTTTTATTGGTTATTTAAGCCGGATACTCGAGCAGCTACCATCCTAGTAAATAGAGGTTGTCGCGCTCATTGCAGATTTTGTTCAGTAGAGAAGTTCAACGGCAAGGGTGTCGTGTTAAAACGGGACATAGAGATGATTGGTGATGAATTGGAATTCTTAAGAGATAAGTATGGAATTAATCATGTAATGATTCTCGACGATGACCTTCTTAATGGAGAGGAGCGGACTGTTGCTCTTTTTGAAGATTGGCAAAAAAGAAAATTAGGCATTACTTGGGATGCATCTAATGCGGTGATCGCATCGGCGCTAACTCCAGAAATAGCTCACGCAGCAGCCGAATCAGGATGTATCGCTTTAAGTTTCGGCATTGAATCCGGCAATCCTCAAGTGCTTAAAAATATACCCAAACCAAGCGGAGTGCCTCATTATCTCCGGGCCGGTGAAATAATGAAAAAACACCCTCAAATATTCACTAAAGGATTGTTAATGGTCGGTTTCCCGCCTGAACCTGAAAGAAATTTTCCCGGCGAATCAATAAGAATGATCTGGGACACCATAAATCTTGCAAAACAAATGGATCTGGACTGGTATACTATCCAACCCCTTAACCTTATTCCGGGCGTTGAGATGACCAACCATGCCCTAGTCCGAGGAGAGATAACAAAACAAGAATTAATAGATGGATCAGAAAGACCGGTAGTAGGTTCGACCGGCAAACAAGACCGGCGAAGCAAAGAAGAGAAGACAAAAGCCTTGCCCTTTATAAGTCATCTTCATGATGAGAATTTAGACAGAATTCCCCTAAGAAAAGAACTTATCGATATATGGTTCGTAATGGATTATATGGTCAATTATGAGAAACTCTGGAATCTGGAACTTCCGATCAAAATACAAATGCTCCACAAGCTGTTCGTCAACATGTGTGACAGGACCCATAAAGAGAATGCTTTGGGTAATTTATTCTTTGCTCTTTTAGAGTACCGACTTGGACACAAAAAGATGGCAAATGACAGATTAAGATTAGCTAGAGAATTTTCAGCGACTAACGACTATTGGAGGAAAAGGTTTCCAGTATTAGGATTAGACGGACTTGTCGAGAAACTACAGCACATGATAGATCAATTACGGGACTAGACAGTCCCTTTTTAATTACTTATAATATCACAAAGCTTTTTAACAATGAGGTTGCTCGGTGTTGCAAAACGTTGATCCGAACATATTGAAAACAACTAACGCCTTTATGTATACCGAATATCCCCATAAAAGCTTCTGGTCAACTGACCTAAGGAGCGACGATTATCACTCGGCATTATTAAAACTGCTTACAGAAGAACCAGATGCTCCACTTTTGTTATATGTTCACATTCTCTACTGTACCCAGCTTTGTTGGTTCTGCACATGTCATATAGGAGAAATAACCAAAAGTCTGGACAAAAGACAGAATTATCTTGAGATGCTTTATCTAGAAATTAGTCTGTTAAAAAAAATTATTACTGGACACTCATTGACTCCAAATTTTACGGAAATACACTTAGGTGGTGGCTCTCCAAGCGATCTTGACACGCCTGACTTTGATCGACTGATAGAAAACTTGGAATCGATGGTAAATATTAGAAATTTGAGCGAATTTTCCATTGAAATAGACCCGAGACACACAACCAGAAAAATGCTTCTGTATTATCATAACAAAGGGATAAACAGAATTTCAATAGGCATACAGGACTTCGATCCACAAGTCCAAGCGGCCATTAACCGAGTTCAGTCGATTGAACTAGTAGAAAACCTGATGAGTGATGAAACAATCGCTCTTTTTCCAAACGGAGTAAACTTTGACATTATCTGCGGTTTGCCCCATCAAACGACAGATACCATAGCAAGAACAATGAATGAATGCGTGCGACTTTCACCGGACAGGATATGCTTAAATTATCTCCACCTAGCTCCTGAGTTTGCAAAACATCAGAACTTGATGTTTGACGGGAAATACGGCAGACCCAATCATTTGCCCGACTATTACGAAAGGAAAAAACTTTTTGCCGCAGCCCTTGAAATCTTAACCAAAAACGGCTATGTGCGAACTGGATACGACCATTTTGCCAAATCGACTGATTCTGTGGCGAGAGCAATGTCAGAGGGCAAAATGCATTGGAACTCGTTAGGAGTAACTTCGGGAAGATATAATAATGTAATAGGGGTCGGCGTTCACAGTTATAGCACCATTGGAAACAGCTACTTCCAAAACCACTATGATATTCCATCATACAAACACTCGCTTGAACTGAATACTTTGCCGATATTCCGTGGACACCGGCTGAACAGAGATGACCTGATACGCCGAGACGTAATTCAAACTTTACGCAATTTCTTTTCTGTGGATTTTGCGAACATTGAAACTAAATACGGAATTATTTTTGAAACCTACTTCAAAACCGAAATAGATACCTTGGACGATTATGTCAAAGACGGACTTGTCAAAATTAGAGACAGATCAATCGTCATAACGGAAAAAGGATATCAATTTGCCAACACGGTATGCTATGTTTTCGACGCATACAAAAGCCCAAGACCCAAGTTTTAAAACTTGGGTTTTTACTTGACATAAGCATCAATGTTCTTTAATATTCCGCCAAGTTCGTTGAAATTATACGGGAGGTAGTAATGGATTTAGAGCTTAAGGGGCGTATAGCTCTGGTCACAGGAAGTTCCAATGGCTTAGGAAAAGCCATTGCCCTTGCCTTGGCGCAAGAAGGAGCCGATGTAATAATTAACGGGCGCAACAGAGAAACCCTTAACAACACGGCTCTTGAGATTGGAATGAAATCAAATACTAATATCCACAACTGTCATGTTGATGCCACCGACCCGGAGGGTATAAAACAATTTTTTAGAATCAATAACTTTTGGCTTAAGAGATTGGATATATTGGTAAACAATGTCGGCAACTTGGAAAAATTTGGAAATTTTTCCAATCTTGAAGATAGAGATTGGATGAGAAGTTATGAATTAACATTTATGAGTATGGTGCGCTTCACCAGAGAAGCTCTTCCATTGTTGAAGAAATCCCCCGGAGCATCTATCCTAAACATTGGGAGCTTGGTATCACATCAACCCGGAAAATTCAATCATCATTATGTGGCAGCTAAAGCAGCAATGCTGGCAGTAAGTAAGCAAATGGCCAACGAATTCGGTGCTTTTGGAATAAGGGTAAACGTTGTTTGTCCAAGTACCATTAAAGATGGCGGTTGGATAAGAAATGTTCAAGATAGAGCAAAGCGGATGAATGTTTCCCCACAAGAAGCAGAACAGGCAATGGAAGATGATGCCAAAGCAAGGTCTCCTCTTGGAATAATTGGCCACGCAGACGATGTATCTGGTTTAATTGTTTTTTTGGCATCGGACAAGGCAAAATTTCTAACCGGCCATTGTTATAATGTAGATGGCGGGATAACCCGCTCTGCAATTTAGGGAAAAGGGAAACAATGAACAAAAGAACGGCGCTTATCACTGGCATTTTTGGATCTGGAGCAAGTTATCTGGCTGAATACATTGTCGCTAATCATCCCAACGTAGAACTTCATGGCACTTTTCGTTCGTGTAGTTCCCGCTCTCAAAAAAATATTCAAAGCATTAGAAATAAATTATTTCTTCATAATTGCAACCTGGATGACTATTCCGCCACATACCGATTAATTGCTGGACTAAAACCTGACCTTGTTTTTCACATTGCCTCCTATGCCGACGTAAGGAAATCTTGGGACAAAGCGATCTTTACCCTGCGAAATAATATCATCAGTACAGCAAATCTGTTGGAAGCAATCCGATTGGCCAATATACATCCCCGGGTCCAAATGTGCAGTACGCCTGAAGTATATGGTCAAGTAGATCCCAAAAATATCCCAATTGATGAAAGCTGTCCAATTAATCCAAACAACCCCTATGCCGTATCCAAATTCGCACAAGAATCGCTTGGATATTCTTATTTCAAAGGCTACGGTCTGCCGATGATTATTACTCGCATGTCCACCTACATCAATCCGAGGCGGGCAGATCTTTTTGCCACCGCATTCGCGATGCAAGTGGCGCGCATAGAAGCCGGCTTGCAGAAAGAATTGCGACACGGCAATCTTGATTCTACTAGGACCATCCTTGATCCTAGAGACTGCGCCAGCGCCTATTGGGCCGCCATCGATAAAGGCGAACCCGGCGAGGTCTACAATATTGGCGGGGCCACAATAGTAACGGTGGGGGAATTTCTGGAAATTCTAAAAGTGAAAGCCCTATGTTCAGTTCCTTCCAGAGTAGACGAAAATTTGTTTCGGCCGGTAGATGTTACTCTGCAAGTGATAAATACCGAAAAGTTTTTCAAACAAACCAGATGGCAGCCAAGATTTAGCTTCGAAGAAAGCGTAGAACATCTTCTAAATCACTGCCGGCAGGAAGTCAGGAAAGAACTGCCGAGATGAGGACAAAGAGAGTATTAATTTGCGGAGCAAGCGGATTTATAGGACGAAATTTGTTTGAACACTTTGATTCCAATGGTTATGAAACTTACGGAACTTACTTAAAAAGTAGGCCGCAAGTTTTCAATCCCAAAATTATCCCGGTTGATTTAAGGGATAAATATAAGGCGCTCCAAATAATGCAAGGCATGGATATAGTAATTAATGCTGCAGCCATGACCGCGGGCATAGGAGTATATTCGGAAGAAACAAACGCTAAAGAATTTGTGGAAACAAATAACAGGATCAACGCAAATCTGGTGGAATCAGCTCATGTCAACAGGGTCGGACATTTTGTTTTTTTAAGCTGTACCATAATGTATCCCTCAAGCATTGTTCCTCTTAAAGAAAACGAGTCTGATGTGGACAGGGTGCATCCGAAATATTCTGTTTTAGCTGAAATTAAAATTTTGGGAGAAGAGGGCTGCCAATACTTTGCCGGTATGGGCTCAACTAAATATACGACCGTAAGACACACAAATGTTTACGGCCCGTATGATAAATTTGACCTTAAACACGGCCATGTATTATCTGCCACGATCGAAAAGGTTATGACTTCGCAAAACAACGAAATCATCGTCTGGGGCAGTGGACAGGAATCAAGAGATTTTCTATATATCAACGATCTGATCGAATTCATTAGGAGAGCTGTTAATCTCCAAGCAAACAATTTTGAGATATTTAATGTCGGCTCCGGAAAAACATACTCCATCAACGAATTGGTTGGGGTTATAATTTCACATTCCGGAAAAGAACTTAAAGTCATCCACGATCTCACAAAACCTTCCATTGAAACATATATGAATATAGATGCCGGCAAAGCAAAACGTCTTATTGGCTGGCAAGCAAAAACAAACTTGAATGAAGGCATAAGAAAAACGATTGAATGGTACAAAAAAAATCATCCGCATTAAAAATGCGGATTTTCTTTGACAAACTAGTATTTTTACGATATAAATCCCTCAAAGTACATTGATAATTTGAGGGGAAAATAAATGTCGCCAAAAATAATACCCCTTTCAGTTGTGGCTGAGAGTCCCCCACCAATGACCGTTACCCGCCCCAATAGAAAAATAAAAATAGGCCCCGTCCAGCTTAACAACAGTTTTTCAGAACAATCATATTTCCCAACTTCTGTTGGTATGCTTCAAGCATATGGACAGAAGCATTTAACCCATGCTGATTTTTTTGAATTTCTACTTATTATAAAAGATTTCATGCCTATATCAGAAGCCGTGGATAGACTACGCGATGCCCATATTTTAGCCCTCAGTTTGTATGTTTGGAATTTTGAAAACTCTATAGCCATTGCCAAAGAGTTTAAGAAACGTTATCCGAAAAGATTAGTAGTTGTCGGTGGACCCCACGTCCCTGACAGCAAGAAACAATTTGTCAGAATAAAGAAAACTGACCCGCAATCCGATGAGCTAAAAAGAAAAAGGATGGGAATGACTGAAAAATTCCACAGAGATCATCCAGAGATTGACATAGCTGTTCATGGTGAAGGCGAAAGAATTTTTAAAATGATATTGGAGCAGTTCCCCAACAATCTCGCCGATAAAAGCCAAATCCAGTCGATTAGCTACATAGATACTGAGGGCAACTTCCACCATAATCCAAAGCTTGAGAGGATGCATGATCTGTCCGAAGTTCCATCACCATACCTTACCGGCGTGTTTGATCCGCTTATGGCCGCATACCCCGATCAGAAATGGATTGCCATGTGGGAAACTGACCGCGGCTGTCCTTATCAATGCACCTACTGCGATTGGGGTGGTGCTATTGAGGATAAAATTAGCCTCTTCGCCATGGATCGTATTATTAAAGAAGCCTGGTGGTTTGCGAATAATAGGGTGCCGTATGTCTTTATTGCTAACGCCAACTTTGGTCTTCCAAAACAGGATGTACAAATTGCAAAAATCTTGGCCGAAGTCAAAAAAGCCACTGGATACCCCGAAGGCGTATCCGTTCAGAATGCAAAAAATCCTAAGCCACACACATTAGAAGCCCTGGAAATTCTCCAAGAAGCTGGACTGAACAAAGCAACCGTAATGTCAATTCAGTCAAAAAACAAAGATACCCTCGGAGCAGTTCGCCGACAAAATATGAAGCCTGAAGAATATCAGTCAATTCAAAAAAGGTTAAGAGCTCAAGGTGTAAATACAATGACTGATTATATTCTTGGCATGCCCATGGAAACGTACGAAAGCGTATTACAAGGTGTTTCTAATATCATTGATGACGGACAACATGATAGAATTCAGTTTAACAATCTTTCCATACTACCCAATGCAGAAATGGGCGATCCGGAATACCAAGAAGAGTACGGGATGGAAATGATTAGGACACCAATTACGAACATCCACGGCAAGAAAAATGCATCCATCAGCGGTATTGAAGAATATCAAGAATTGGTTATTGCAACTAATACCATGCCCCGAGAGGCATGGGTCAAGACTCGTTCATTTTGCTATTTGGTGGGATTGATCTACTTTAATAAGCTTCTTCAGATACCCATTATGATCTTACATGAAATTTATGAGATCCCTTACCGCATAATATTTGAGGCTTTTATGGAAAGTCCGGGACAGTCAGATAAATTCCCAGTTTTTAAAGAAATTCTAGACTTCTTTCAGGAATTTTCTCGGGGCATTCAAAATGGCACAAACGAGGAGTTCTTCCACTCAAAGGAGTGTCTGGACATTCTGTGGCCGCCAGACGAATATGCATTTATAAAAGTATGCAAAGATGGCAAGATCAGACAATTTTACGAAGAAGCTGAGAAAATGATGTTGGATCTTCTCAAGCCTGACCAAACCCCTGAACCCCTTCTTGATGCCGTAAAACTTAACAGCTTACTAATTAAGTTGCCTTTTCAAACCACCGATTTGGAAATAAATTTATCTTACAACGTTTGGGAAGTTTACAAGGCCGCCCGCATAGAGCAAAAATTAGAACTTCAACGAGGAATCTACAACTATCACGTTGACAGGACAACTAAGTCAATGTCCTCACACATAAATGCAAGGTGGGATTCGTGGGAAGAGTGGTATGAAAAGATGGTCTGGTGGTGCAATCGAGGGGGTGCTTATCTTTACGGAAACATCAATCCGCATCAAGAAATAGTCGGACATCATTAATGTTTAACGGACTTGTAAAAGTCCGTTTTTTGTTATTTAATAAACCCAGTTATTTAACATCGGGGTGTGCATGCCTGAAAACAGTAATTTTTTTAGAGGAAAGAGTGTTCTTGTCGCCGGTGGTACTGGTCTTATAGGAATACCTTTGGTAAAAATTCTTCTCGAGCAAGGAGCGAGCGTTAGGATTGTCTCTTTGGATAGTCCTTCTCGAGCACATCCTCAAGCAGAATTCATGCCTCTTGACCTTACCATACTAGATAACTGCTCAAGAGCCTGTCTGGGAATGGATTACGTTTTTAATTTGCTATGCATTAAGGGCTCACCTAAGACAATGGTCACCAAGCCTGCCAGTGTGTTTTATCCGATGCTGACATTTAATACTCAACTAATGGAAGCGGCTTGGCGGTGCAAGGTTAACGGGTTTTTGTTTACCAGCTCAATTGGAGTTTACGAGCCAGCAGAAGTACTCCGCGAGAATGATGTTTGGCAAACATTCCCTTCTCCCAATGATCGTTTTGCTGGTTGGGTGAAAAGAATGGGAGAACTGCAAGCAGAGGCTTACAGAATAGAGCACGGCTGGAATAATATAAACATTGTCAGACCATCCAATGTTTATGGACCCTATGACAATTTTGATTCAAATAGCGCCATGGTCGTCCCATCATTAATCAAAAGAATGACAAGAGGAGAAAATCCTTTTGTGGTTTGGGGAAACGGAACTGCAAAGAGAGATTTTATCCACGCAGAAGATGTGGCCAGAGGGATGATTTTGGTGACAGAAAAAAATCCAGGTGTTCCGGTAAATCTAGGCTCCGGAATCGGCACTTCAATAAAAAAATTAGTCGAAATAATCAGATCAAATTCACCGATCAAGCCAAACATCGTCTGGGACGATTCTATGCCCAGTGGAGATAAAAAGAGAATCTTAGACATATCTCGGGCAACAAATCTTGGTTTTAGACCGCAAATCAATCTTGAAGATGGAATACGAGATACATATAAATGGTATTCAGTAAATAGGGATAGGGTCGGAAATCGTTATGACGTTTTTAATAAGAGTTAAACCGCTTAAAGCGGTTTTTGTTTGTTTTCTCCTTTAAATAAAAAAGGGGATGTGCTATGGTATTGAAACATGAATAATCCCAAAGTAAGTATCGTCATTCCAACATATGGACGAGCGGAATATATCAAGAACTTGATAAAATCCGTGAGGATGTCGACACCAGAAGAGTCCTACGAATTTGTAGTGGTTTCTTCAGATTTGCCAGAATCAGAAAAAGTAAAGTGGCTCTCACAGCAAAGCGATGTTAATTTAATCTTAGCCGACACCAGAAAAGAATGGCAGCTAAGGAAAAGAAGTCCGATCTACTACACAAACATCGGGATCAAAAGGGCTAAATACGAATGGATATTCCTGGTAAACGATGACATACGCTTTGATGAAAACTGGTACAAAGAACTTCAAAGCTTGCTTGCTGATCCCAAAAATTCAAATGTCGGAATGATAATAGTATTGACACACTTGGGCAAGGTTAAATATGGTCCCCGGCTCATAAAAATAGGAAAAACAAGGAAAAATGGCAAAGACTGGAAAGATCTGTATTTGTCGGACTTTAGTATTATATCAAAAAGCGTTATGGAACAGATTGGCTATTTTGATGAAAAATTGAAATGGCACGGTTGCGGTGCTGACAATTCGCTTGCGGTTGAGTTTTTAACGGACAAAGATACGGTCATATCGGAAAAGATAAAAATAGACCACCTTATCGCCAATGAAGGCAGGGATACGAATGTTACGGACGAATTTACAGACTTTAATTACCTGCTCAATAAATGGAATAATTGGTGCAAAATGAATGGTTGCGAATATGTATGGAATGTAAAAATTAAACCTTACACTTTATACAACAGAATTATTAATTGGACCGAGGGCTCTATCAGAAAACAATTAAAGACGATAAGATTTTATAAAAAATATATCTTGAAAAACAGAACATCAAAAAACAAAACCCAAGTTTAGTTATTTTTAGGAATATATATGAACAGTCCTTGTCCGAATAGGCCCGGCCAAAGACGATTAAGGAGATGAATCCCCTCATAGGTACATAGTTTGTAATTTTTTATTCCCATTTCATTTAGCCACCATCTCATATCTTTAGCCGTCCAAAACCTCAAATGCTCTGATGGACGTAAGCGCCACTGTAAAGGAAATCTGCCGAACAATAAACGCAGGCGATGGAACAAAAATCCGGTATTGGGTACGGAGAAAAACACTCCTTTTTTTGCCTTATCGAGAGCCCATTCAAGCATCTCTTCAGAATTAGGAATGTGCTCTAAAATTTCAAACATAAAAATATAATCAACAGACGGAATGTCTTTTAGCGTCTCCTGCTTGGAAATATCCACCCGCATCGCCTGAATTCCGTTTTCTTCGGCCATCTTCAATGCTTCTTCTGATATATCGGCTACTGTCATTTTGGCCAGAGATTTGGTGTTGTTAATATAAAGCAAAACTCTCCCATTTCCGCCTCCGAGATCAAGGACGGAAGTGTTTTTTTCTAAATATCGTATGGCAAGATCGGCTCTCTTTTTCTGAAAACTGTTAAGAGGAGTTTGTGCAGTTAATTTACGATGTCGCCAATAATCATCATAATCCGTCCCTCGCCATTGAAGTTTTGGATAATGAAAAAGCGAAACAATAAACTGCTTATAAGGATATAATTTTTCTTTTAGATTTTTAATCATTTATATGCGATAACAAGAGATATTTCTTTTCTGAATGGATTTAAAAATTTTGTATAGATCCTGTTTTTTACTTCAAGGCCGAATTTGTGATCATATCGCTTTTCCGGCAAGTATTCATCAACAAATAGTTGAACACGAATAGACAATAAAGATATTATTTTTTTTATTAAAACCGCTAAAAATCCTCCTCCATTTGTTTTGTTAAGATAAAAATAGTCCATTCTAGAGAATCCCGCTCCTTTTAAGAATTCCTGCCAATCCTTCAGCCGGTATTCCCTTTCGCCATTCATTCTTCTAGTCAATTTTTGACCCAACGGTAACCCAAATCGCTTTTTATAATCCTCTCCATACTCGGTATCCAGCAATTCATCCAAGTCCTGTTTTTCATAATGATCAGGTCTGGCTTTATCAAAACAAAAAACAAAACCGTCCTTTTTTAAAATTCTCCGACATTCTTTTAGGGTAATCGCGAGATCATTAGAGTGGTGCAAAGAGAAAAAATCAAAAATAAAATCAACTGATTCATCAGGCAATTCTATCTCGTCAAAACTTCCCACAACCCCGATGACTTTGTCGGTCTGGCCATTAAAAATATATCCTGATATTTTGGGCATCAAAGTTTCCACTATCGGACGGCAGACCTCAACCCCATAGACTTTTTCAACGTTTTTTCTTCCCGCCAGGATCGAACTAAAGGTTCCGGGCCCAGAACCAACCTCAAGCCCAACTCCAGAAATCTTTCTTTTCAAAAACTTACTCTCAACAAAATCAAACATATTTTCTATATCTTTTACCGTAACATCCGGAACCACCCCGTCAAACGTAAGCTCTCTGATAATCTGCAGGGGCTCCTTGTCTTTAAGTTTTAGGGCATAGTTGGTCCTATAATTATCATCGGCCTCTTTTTGTAGCTCCGATTTTATGCGCCAATATAATTTTTCCATCACATTATTCTACCTCTTTTTTGTCAATAAAAAAAGGGCTTTTCGCCCCTGTAAAAAACTTCTACAGCCTGCCTTCAGCAATAGCAATGAGCTTATCGGCAACTACCTTAGTAGCTTTTTCAGTCGGTGCTTGCCAATTTACAAGTAATTGTTTTTGAATAGCCGGATCAAGCGCTTTTTCTATCTCCGGACCAACTTGGTCAGCCGACCAGGCGACTAGAGATTGTCCGGTTCGGATATCGGGCAAATATGGTCTTGTCTGGCCCAATTCTTTCTCGAACCATCTTTGTGCCAATGGCCCGCAAAGATGAACCACCGGCGGCCCGCCCATCATCACATTCTTGATATCTTCGGTGCAGGTAACGGACAAGATCACATCAGAGGCAAGGCACAAATCTTCAGCTCGCATATTTCTCATGTCGTCGTTATCTTGAACAATAATAGTATCGGGTACGCATATTTCCAACATTTTCCTTAATTCCTCTACATAGCCGGCACTTACGGTTTGGTTGAGCTTGGGGTGAATTCTTGGAACAAGCCGAATATTACCCGCTTTTTCCAATGATTCTAACTCGGAAAGATAGCTTAAACCATGAAACAACATGCATACATCCTCCGAAATTACGTCGAGCATACCTTGCGACCACCAAAGGATAACAATATCTTCTTCCGGAAGCCGGCATAATGTTTCACGAGCTTTTAGTCTAATTTCTTTTTTTTGGGGAATATAATCTAGGACACTGTCAAATGCGGGCTGGCCGACAATTACTATTCCTCGCGGATCAAGTTTAGGACGAAGCCTCCTTATCGCTTGAGCATGACCTTCGTTTATTGCAAACCAATAAAGGCGATTATCATAAGGCACGACCCGCCATTTTGAAAAACCATGATTAAATAAGCCATCCGAACCCATCACGACCAAAGCATTGCCAACCGTATCCAAAAGAACCCGCTCTTCCAGTTTTGAGGCACTGGCGCATGTATTTATAAAAACCAAATCCGCAGAATCGAGAAGTTCTTTTGTTAATTCTGAATTTACATCTGTTCGAAAGAATATTCCGGCCTTTTTAAGAACATCGGCTCCGTTTCCTTCGGGATCAGCCAGCATATCAACCGCATGACCCCGAGCGACAAGATCTTGTCTTACCGGCAACTGATAGGTAGCCCCACCAATATCGCCACTGACAAAAACAAACTTTTTTGTCAATTCTCGTCCCCAGATAGATTGTTAAACAACCCTATGATTATAAATTAATTTAAACAATCGGTCAAGAAAACAAAAAGACCCTACGAGGGGTCTGATTATAAATCTCTTTCTATCTGATCGCACAATAAATGAATTATCGTCTGGTGGGCTTCTTGAATACGAGCAGTATCTGAATGAGGGACAATTACGGGTACATCGACAAGACGTAATAGATTTTTAGTTTTCTCGCTAAACAAACCGATGGTGATAGCTCCTTGTTTACGAGCAAACAGAAAACCATTTTCTATGTTTTTAGAATGATCTTCGCTGACATCACTCGTAGTTAAACCAACAACCACATCTCCGGACCGACATAATGCTTCAATTTGTCTTGAGAAAACAGAACTGAAACCGGAATCATTGCTTTGGGCAGTGATAATTGATGTATCTGTGGTCAATGCGATTGCGGCAATAGCTCGTCTTTTCTTCCTAAATTGACAAACTAATTCAGCTACGAAATGTTGGGCTTGAGCGGCAGAACCGCCATTGCCGAATATCAGTATTTTGCTCCCTTTTCTCGCTGTCAACGACAAAATTTCAGCCGCCTCCAAAATTGAAGAATGGAGTATCTGATCGGCCTGCAGGCTTTGAACTAGAAGAACTGACTCGTCGAACCACCTCACTATCTCCGATAGATTATCTTGTCGGGTCATTAGAAATCCTTTATTCTTCGCAATTTTTTCATCGTTTCTTCTTCTGACGGATGCACTTTTTTCAGGCCATTGCCCTGCACCACTTCCAGGCGACGTATCTCATCAACTAAATGCTTGAACTCAGCCGGCTCTAGGCTTGCCTTATGATCACTGCCCGGCATATTCCGATCAAGAGTAATATGTCTTTCAACCATACACGCTCCCTTAGCCACAGCGCAAAGAGACGGCAAGGTGTTGTTCTCGTGTCCACTGTAACCAATAGGCACCCCAGGGAACATAATCTTAAGAGTTTTTATCATATTCAGATTAATTTCATCATCCTTGCAGGGATAATTGGCTACACAATGAAGAATAACAAGATCCTCGCGACCCAAAATATCAACGGCTTTGGCGATCTGTTCCATGCTACTTCCGCCAGTGGAAAGTATGACCAGCTTGCCATTATATCTCACCCGCTTAAGAAGGTCACTGTGTGTTAAACACGCCGAAGCAATCTTGTGGCATGGCACGTTAAAACCATTAATGAAGTGGGCGCTCAAGCCGTCCCAGCTTGAAGCAAACCACATAATGCCCTTTTCCTGGCAGTATTGGTCTATGATGTCGTATTCTTTCATATTAAATTCAAGAGCATACTTAAGATCGCCATTAGTGGTGTTGGTTATATCCTCACGCAACCTTTGAACCGCGGAATCATCGGGGAAAACTTCCCACTCAACGCCCTCAATATTCATTCTTGCAAAAGCTTTATGAATAATACTAGGGTCAACTTTTCGGAACTTGTTCAGCTCTTCCTTGGAATACACAACATTTACGGTTCTTTTTTGAAATTTTACGGCGTCACAGCCGGCCGCAATAGCCGCATCAATCAACTTTTTAGTAATCTCCAAACTGCCATTATGGTTAATTCCGATTTCAGCAACCATAAAACATGGATAACCAGGACCAATTAATTTATTTCCTATCCTGACAACCATTTAATCCTCGGATTTGATGTAAATGAACTTGACAAGAACAATAAGATAAAAAAGCCGGCCTATCAATATTGACTTAGTAAATTAATATGGTATTAATTGAGACTCTATGTGACGGTCAATCCGCCGTCTATAATAATATTTTGACCGGTAATATAAGAGGATGAGTCTGACGCCAAAAAAATAATTGCGCCAGTCAAGTCGGTTGGATGCCCCATTCTTTTAAGTAAGATCTTTTTATAAAGCCGTTCCAAAACTGGATTCTTGGAAGTAATAGAATTATAAGTTTTTCCTTCTAAATTAGGAATGGCCCCCGGAGAAACGGCATTGACTCTTACTTCTGGGCTTAAAAAAGAAGCGGAATATTTTGTAAATTGTAACAAACCAGCTTTAGCCATACTGTACCCCGGCGGATTAAATTTATCAGTCCCCTCATAAAGGTCTGGGCCTGGAACAACTACTCCGTACATTGAACAAACATTAATTATGGAACCAGCACCCCTCTTTTTCATTGGATAGCCTAATATTTGAGTAGCATGAATCGCCCAATATATCCCCGATTCAAAAGATGCCTTAAGCTGATCATGGGTCGCATTCTCAAGCTTGCCGCTTGGATCATTAAAACCAGTTTTCAAACTGAAGTCGAAAGCATTATTAATCAGAACATCAATTTTTTTGACTTTTTTTAATATTTTTTTATACGATGTTTCGGTATTTTTATGGTCATACAAGTCAACCTCGCACCAATCTAGTTTACTTTTTCCGTATTTTTTCCCTAATTCTTTTTTAAAATCTAAACCTGTGCCAGGCCTGTCTATAACTATTAATCTGTCGGCTCCTTGGTCTAATACTGCCTTAGAAAAATATTTGCCAAAAAAGCCGGCGCCGCCAGTTAATAAAACCGTTTTCCCTTTTAAGCTAAACGGGGCAAGTTTATTTTTTTTCATATTTGTTATAAATATTTTCGTAATCCTCCCCTCTTGTTTTCATAATAACATCACACACTTCTCTTACCGCATGATCTCCACCCCTCTTTGTCGTTACATAATCAGCAATTTTTTTGCATTGTTCTGCGCCATCAGCAACGGTAAGAGCCAAGCCGGCATCTTCTAAACAGTCAAGATCGTTCAGGTCATCTCCCATAAAAGCAGCCTCGCTGGCTTTAAGTTTTTCGCGCTTAATCAAATTCCTAAATATTGGTAGTTTTTCATTACCGACCAAACACTCAATTTTTAGCTTCTCGCAGCGTTTCATTACAATAGGATTAGGCTCCATAGAGATCACTGCTAGCTTGATACCAATCCTTTTTAATTGATTAGTTCCCAAACTATCTCGCCGGCTGCAAATAATACTCTCTCGACCATCTTGGTCAATTATAACTTTCGCATCAGTAAAAATACCATCAAAATCGAAGGCCATAAGTTTTATATTTTTTATTTTTTTAGCAAGTTCGGCTGAAATTTTCACGTAATTAAAGTAGCATAATAATCGGTTTCTGTCTACATAAAAAAGCGCCAACAAATTAAGCCGACGCTATATATTATCCCTATACTTAAAATAAAGAAATACTATCGAAACTAAAATTAGGGTATTCATGGAGGAGATTATTTTAAGCGGCAAATTGCCAAAGGCAAAGTAAAAAGTCACCCAGAAAAATGCCCCCACTAGATAAGCCAGGAAAAGCTTGATATCCAGAACACTGACATTCTTCTCTTTGTATATCTCCAGCGGTTGCATTGCAAAAGGTATCATACGAAGAAAAGCCAGAGCCATAAAAAAACCCGTCTTGGCTGGAATTAACACCAGTACGGGCGTCATCAGAAAAAATATCGGAATTAACAATTTCTCAATCCTACTGAAACCCTTAAATTTATATAAGCCCACAAGTATTGGCACATGCATTGCAGTCAACAAAACACTCGTAATTGGCATGATTATGCTTCCTATAAAATATCCGTAGACACCGTTTAATAAAAAGAATGCTGGTGTTGAAGAAAATTTTAGTATGGAAACAGATTGGCCAGATTTATTTGACCAGATCAGTTTATTTTGAGACCACAATCCGCATGCTTGCCACAAGGTAAAAATTAGGGTCGCTATAGAACTTAAGGTAAGAATATTCCAGCCTAAATTTTCCAGTTCCATTTCTATAGTTTCCTCGCCTGCTCTAGGATCTTGACTGATTCGATCTTGCGCTTTTCAGTTTCTCCCTCACTAAGCATGTTTCCGTCCAAGAACGAGAGTACCTCGGTCCGTTGTCGCGCTAATCCAACTGGCGACTCGTCAGAAGTATTAAGATATAGAGGGACATATCCAATTGGCGGAACCTCGATCTGCCTAGCTCCGCGTAAATAACCTTCGAAGTCAAAAACGCTGGCATTGGTAATATTTCCCACTGTTTCTATCTCTCTAAGACGATAATTAATTCTTCGCCTAACGGTTTCTAGGTCACAATAGAAATAAATGCATCGAAAATCTACTTCTACCGATAGTTCGGGCATCGACCAGCCGGCCTGTTCTGCTTCTTCTTTTTCAATAGATTGTAAATAAAAACTCGCGCTTTTGATCATTTCCACGAAAGGCCTCTGGTGCGCTTCCCGAGTCAGCATTACCATCTCCGTGAAAATGGCGAACGGTCTTTCAACAATCAATTTGGACTTTATTTCAAATCTAGTTGCCTCATTCTTGAAAACATGACTGCTTTTTGTTATTTCAGTATCGCTCTTATCGCCCCATAGACGCTTGCGAATATCATCCATGGCTACCATTGAAGCTTCTTTATACTCCGGTAAGCCCATTACCCAATTCCTGAAAAATGATTTTCCGCTGAAAACCAAGCCCGAGAAAACGGCAACAAGGATTCGACGCTGGTGGCTAACGACCACTTGATCCTCCATTTAAGATTTTCAAAGAATTATCATGGTTATAACAATAATTATTTCGCTTGTCAAATCATATTTCTTGTGTTATTTTTCTTGTGTTAACTACTCCCCCAATTATGAACTCGGCCAGCAAGAATCTGCTCAAAAAGTTAAAAAAACTTAAGCTCATAGCTTTTGATTTTGATGGTATCTTTACTGATGGCAAGGTTATTACTAACCAAGACGGAATTGAACGTATACTCTACAGTTCAAAAGATGACCAGGGTATTAAAAATCTAAAAAAACAAGGACTCAGATTGGTCGTAATTTCAAAAGAACCCAATTCAATAGTTGCCATAAAATGTAAAAAAACAGGCATTGAATATGCCCACAATATTTTGGATAAATTAAGTTTATTTAAAAAAATACTGCACAAGTATGGAATAAAACCCTCTGAAGCCGCTTTTATGGGAGATGACTTCAACGACTTAGAATGCATGAGATATGCTGGTGTTTCGTTTACTGTTGTCGATGCTTATCCGGCTTGCCTTGACGTAGCTGACTATACGACCAAAAGCAGCGGTAACCATACTATAAGTGAAATAGTTGATCTGATTATTGGCGCCAAACAAAAAGCTCACAGTAAAGTGAGCTCATAATAGACCTTAGCGAAGGCTCTTGGCCTCAAGTATTAAGTCGCAGACCTCCCTAACGGCCCGATCACCGCCATCTCGCTTTGTAATATGCAGAGAAACTAATTTTGCTTCTGGTAAGGCATCGGCAACCGTAGCAGGAAAGCCAACTGCCCTAAGAACAGGCAGATCGCTTATATCATCTCCCATATAACAAACCTCATCGAGACTTATGTCCGGATGTTTTTCATTTAGCCAACTTTGCAGCCCTGCAAGTTTATCACTTACCTTTACACAGGGAATACCTAGTTTGAAACAACGGGCATCTACATATCCGCTGCGCTGTTTGGTAACAACAACGACATGAATGCCGGCTTCTTTCATTAAATCAATTCCCTGACCGTCCCGATGGTTAAATCTTGCAATCTCAATTACATGCTGAAACTTACGGTCATTATGCTTCATCGCATGTTCAAGATCCATAATTACTCCGGTGTCTAAATGAAGCGGGGCCATAATACCATCGCAATCAAGAGCAAGAACTTTTATGTTTCGGAGTTTATCGAGTAATTTTTTGTCCATGCATGACTCCTTCAATTAATTTGGTAAGGTTCAATTTATCCGCAAGATATATCACTAATATTGTGTTTAGTCAACTTTGTGATAGTATGTCCGTAAGCACATTTAAAAATATGAGGGAGGACTAGTAGTGTCAAAAATAATAACCCTGACTAAGGCCGACAAAAACGGAGATCCGTGCAACACTGTCCACCCAGCCGACATTATCAAAGACATAAAACCTAAAGACATTGAAGGAGTAAATTTACTTTTTATCAACATGCCTCTTCGGGAAACGGCCGTTCCCAACACTACCCCTGAAGGACCACTATTGATGGCGACTAACCTTAGAGACAATTACGGCGTCAACGCTACGATAGTAGACCTCAACGCTTACAGAATAAAAGATGAGACTGCAAACCAAAGAAACTTGCCCAACGGTAGGCACAAGACCCAGCAAGAGGCTTGTGACTTAATTGAAAAACACACCAAAATCCATGGGGAACCTGATGTTGTAGCTTTGTCGGGAATGATCACAACTTTGAGCTGGCAAGAGACCATCTCTCAATTCATAAGACGGTCATTACCAAATTCTTTCCTTGTCTCCGGCGGCGGATTAGCAACTGATCTGAAAACGGGTCTTTTTAATTACATCCCTGAACTTGATGCCATAGCCCATTCGGAAGGTGACGATGTAATAGTAAAAATTTGCCACGACGCAAAGATTATAAGACAAAATGGATTTAACAGCGCTTTAAATTCCAGAAAACTTGATCCGTATTATCTTGGACATATTAATAATCGACACCGTCTGATGTACGCCGGCTACAGACCTCGCAGTCTAGATGCTATTCCCTTTGCAGATTTGGAATTCCTGCGGGAAGATGTTAATGGATTCAGAGTGCTTGATTATTATTTGGGCAACGCCGTTTGGGGCATGTCTGCCAATAACAGTTCGGCAGCGCCATTTACAATGACTATAAGCACGACATCGGTCTCCAGCCGAGGATGTCCGTTTGCCTGTAATTATTGCGACAGACAAGCTCAGGGCGAGAGAAATTGGGGTATTAGGTCAGCAGAACATATTTACGCAGAAATGATCCATCATTTTATGAAATACCATATTGATTTTAAAGGTTTTCCGGACGATAACTTCGCTGTCGCAATTCCCAGGATCGAAGAACTTGTACCACTACTCGGGCCTTTGGGGATATCATGGGGAACTCACACGAGAATGGATGAAGGGGCAGATCCTCGAAGAATCAAGCCCATGGCTCAAGCAGGATGTATTTATATTGGCTTTGGACCCGAGAGTGCAAACGCCAAAGACTTGGTAGCGATTAATAAGGGCGGTCACACACTTTCGAATGGATTCGAAGAGTGTAAAGTGTTTGGCAAAACATATAACTTTCCTAAATCCATGACGATTGCAACAAGAAACTGCCTGGAATTTGGAATTCATGCAAACTGTACCTACATTATGGGAATTCCCGGACAAACATTAGAAAGTTTAAAAGATACGGTGGGTTTTATGGCGTGGCAAGAAGAAGAGTATGCAAAATATGGGATCCCGGCTGAAGCAGTAAACAAGCGAATGTTTACCTTAACAGCTTATCCCACAGAACTGATGAAAGTACCTATAGTACAAGATAAATTACGCAAGGTTTTCGGAATCAATTTTGATCCTGAAACTCATATGCCAATTTGCGACGATAATTTTCATAAATACTGTCGAGAATTAGATGACGCAACAAAGATAATGCATGATCCGCTAACCGGTGAGCCGTTAAATTACAGTGATATTCCCATAGATCAATTTCTTCAGGCTAGGGAACATATCGACTCCGGCCAGACATTAAAGATATTGGATATGTAACCGATTCGAAAGAATCGGTTTTTTGTGTATTGAAAAAAACGGGATTTACTGTATTATTACAAGAATGAAAATTATAGGCATAATCCCCGCCCGGGGAGGTTCAGAAAGAGTTCCTAATAAAAATTTAAAAAACTTCTGCGGAAAACCGCTAGTTGCCTGGACAATTTTAGGCGCCAAAAAATCCAAACATTTGGACAGGGTAATTGTTTCAACCGACAGTCCAGCAATCGCTAAAATAGCTAAAAAACATGGAGCCGAAGCGCCGTTTCTAAGGCCTGCAGAATTTGCCACATCAACTATTGGTGTTGAACCGACTCTCAAACATACCTATGAGTGGCTACTGAAAAACGAGGCCTACAAAACTGATGCTTTAGTGCTTTTGATGCCTACCAGTCCCCTGCGCCAAACATTTCATATAGATGACGCAATTGAAATTTTCAAAAATAAAAAAGCTGACTCGGTTGTTGGGGTTAACGAGACTCCGGCTAACCACACTCCTTACTGGACATTAATTAGATCGCGCAAAGGCAAGGTTGTTCTCTGGGGAGGAATACCGCTAAAAAATATAATCACCCGCCGGCAGGACTTCCCACAGAAATGTTACGCAAGAAACGACCTTGTTTATGTATTAAAACCTAAAAACCTTTTTGAAAAAAAGCCCAATCTTTACGGCAAAAAAGTTGAACTTTATATAACCGCTGATCCGGTACTTTATGAAGCTGACATAAACACGCCAGATGAGTGGGAAGACGCAGAAATAAAATTCAAAAGATTACAAAAAAAATAAATAAACAATCATGAATCCAAATTTTTCTATTGTAATACCGGCCCATAACGAGGCGGAAAACCTGAAGATATTACTGCCAAACCTGATAAAATCCCTTGGCCCCTTGGGTCCCATGTGGGAAATTGTGATGATAGACAACGCCTCAACCGATGACACGATAAAAGTTATAACCAGTTTTTCTGAATACGGCAGAGCCATAAAAATTGTTCAAGAACCGACTCTTGGTTATGGACGAGCCGTATTGAAAGGGCTCCAAGAATCATCGGGAAACATAGTCGGAATAATAAGAGCCGACAATCAAGAAAAACCGGAAGATTTAGTCTCAATGTTCCGGTTATTTGTTCAAAATAAATGGGATTTCGGTAAAGCAATAAGAAAATCGAGAAAAGATGATGGATTAAAAAGAATGTTAATAAGCTTATTTTTTAATACCAGCTTCAGAATTCTTTTCGGCTTAAAAGTAAAAGACATAAATGCTACGCCGAAAATATTCACAAGAAAATTGATGAATGAGTTGAAACTAGAATCAAAGGACTGGTTTATTGACGCTGAAATCGTCATCAAAGCGGTACGAGCCGAAGCTAAAATAGGAGAGGTTGAAATTGAATACTTGCCCAGATTAAAGGGTAAGTCTTCGGTAAGATTCAGGCACATAATACAATTTATAAAAAATATGCTAATATGGCGTTTGTTGAAATAACTTGGGAATAATTATTAAGATGGTAAACTGGAAAAAAACTAAAGTATTTGTAACTGGATCGAACGGTTTTTTGGGCAGTCATTTGGTAAAAAAGCTGATCGGTCTTGGGGCAAATCCATTATTGCTAATATACAAAGACCACCCCGGATCTATTTTTAATCAAGAAAAACTTGATAAAAAAACTCAGATAATCAAGGGTGACGTCAGGGATCTTGTGCTTATCAAGCATATTCTCAATAAAAACAAGATAGATATAATTTTTCATCTAGCAGCTCAGCCGATAGTTGATCAAGCCCTCGATGATCCTATTGAAACATTTCAAACAAATATCCACGGAACCGTAAACATTCTCCAAGCTACATTAGTCAACCGCGGGGTCAAAAAAATAATCGTTGCATCGTCGGATAAAGCTTACGGCCACAACGACAAACTACCTTACCGAGAAGATACTTCTCCTCTTCGCGGCATTTATCCTTACGAGGTTTCAAAAACATGCGCTGACCTTATCGCCCAAAGCTATCATAAAACTTTCGGCTTGCCTGTATGTATAACAAGGGCTTCTAATTTATACGGCCCCGGAGACCTTCATTTTAACAGAATAGTGCCAATGACCATTAAACAACTCCACGCTGGTCTTCCTCCCACAATAAGAGACCGGTCAGATTCAGTCAGGGACTATTTATATATAGAAGACGCCGCAGACGCATACATTAAGCTTGCCGAGAAGATGAATAAATCAATTTTCGGCCATGCTTTCAATTTCTCAACCAATAAACAGCTCTCTGCGGAAAAAGTCATATGCACCATCTCAAAAGCCATGAATAAGACAGAAATAGAGCCCATCACAATAAAAACGAGAGGTTGTGAAATATATAAACAATATGCCTCATTCGATAAGGCCTTGAGGATAATGGGCTGGAAACCAAAACATTCTTTTAAAGAAGGTGCGGCGAAAACAATTCCATGGTATGTCGATCATCTCAATAATAAAAAAAATCAAAATATTTGATCTCGGAACCTTTCAAAAAATACTTATCACCGGAGGGACAGGGTTTTTGGGAAGCGCAATAACCCGCCTTTTATCTGACAACGGTTATAAACTTTTTGTGTTAAAGAGGACCGGTTCAGATACTTACAGGATTAATGATCTTATCAAGGAAGGGCGTGTAAACCTTATCGATATTGACAACGAAGACCTGTTTGAAGTTTTTAAATTCCAAAAATTCGATATTGTTATTCATGCGGCCACATCTTATGGAAGAAATGACCAGACCCATGAAGAGATAGCGAAGGTAAATATTGAATTGCCGGCAAAACTTCTTGAGTTTGCAATAGCAAACAAGTCAAAATTATTTATAAACACGGATACTTTTTTTGAACTTACCGGCGATGATAACCAAAGAGATCTAGAATACATCAAAACAAAAAAGGGGTTTTTAAAACTGGCAGAAAACACGGCTAAAAATATAACCAAATTCGCCAACCTGCGGCTTGAACATGTTTACGGTCCGGACGATAACCCAACAAAATTTGTTCCCTTCCTAATAAGAAAGCTCTGCCACGGAAACACCGTAGATTTCAACCCCGGGGAACATAAACGGGATTTTATTTATTTAGAGGACGTGGCCAATGCATTTCTGCAGACAATTAAAAATCTAAAAAAACTCGGCCCATGGGAGGAATTTGGAATCGGCACGGAAGAGATCCATACAATTAAAGACCTCGGGGAAGAGATAAGAAATCACCTAACCAGATCCGGCGCCATCAATTGGGGGGCTAAGCCCTACTCGATCGGAGAAAATATGCACTCAAAGGGCGCCGACACTTCGAACAACCAAAAGATTGGCTGGGGATGCACATATTCATTTGACAAAGGTGTAAAAAAAACCGTAGAATCATATTTAAAATCTTATGAAAAAAAATAAACAATTGAGAATCCCTTATGCAATGGCAGTCTTCGGCAAAGAGGAGATTAGGGCCGTAAACAGCGTTCTCAAAACGCCTCAAATAGTGGCCGGCAAAAAGGCGGAGGAATTTGAAGCAAAAATCGCGGGTTTATTCGGCAAAAAAAACGGAATATTTGTAAACTCAGGTTCTTCAGCTAATTTACTTGCTCTTGAGGCTTTAAATTTGCCCAAAAATTCTGAAGTGATCACGCCTGTTTTAACTTTTGGAACAACCGTTGCCCCGATAGTCAAAATGGGGCTCGTTCCAGCGTTTATTGACATCGATATGCGCAAATTTACCATAAAAGAAAAAGATATCGAAAAACTAATAGGGCCAAAAACAAAAGCTCTGATGATACCCTCATTATTCGGCAATATCCCCGATCTTCCGTTAATAAGAAGAATTGCCAAAAAACACGATTTGTTTTTTATAGAAGATTCATGCGACACCCTTGGAGCGACCATTGGTGGTAAAAAAACGGGAACTTTTTCGGACATTTCAACAACAAGTTTTTATGCAGCTCATGTTATTACAGCCGCCGGTGAAGGAGGCATGATCTGTGTAAATAACGATGAATGGAACCAGCGGATTAGAATGTTAAGCGGGTGGGGACGCTTTTCTTCTCTCAATGAGACCGAGAATATAGACAAGAGAGTAAACAAGAAGTTTTTTGGTTTTGAATATGATTCAAAATTTACATTTACAGAAATAGGATACAACCTGCGAACCACGGACATAAGCGCGGCTTTTGGTCTGGAACAGCTAAAAAAACTTGATAAAAACTCTTCAATAAGAAGAAGTAATTTTTTGACAATCAAAAAATTTCTCTCTGATTACGATGAGTTCTTCTCATTACCGGAACAAAGAAGAGATGTAGAGACCAACTGGTTAGCATTTCCGATAACAATCAGGCCAGGAGCCCCATTCACGCGAAATGAAATAGTTAAACACCTTGAATACAACGACATCCAAACAAGACCAGTATTCACCGGAAACATTCTCAAACAACCCGGGTTTAAAAAAATAAAGCATGTCGCTCTCAAAGAGGGATACCCCAATGCTGATTTTATAATGATAAACTCGTTTGTAATAGGATGCCATCATGGACTCCACAAGAAACATCTAACCAAACTATTCGATGTTTTTGAAAAATTCTTATCGACTGTATAGTTTCATATCGTCTCGCAAATATATTCTGCTCGTTATTTTGTCGGCGGTTATTATTTTTTTTCCGGCTCTCTCCGGACGGAATGTAATATTAAATAAGGATATAATATTCCTCTATTTGCCAGGTCTTCAATTTATATATGACCAGGGATTGACGCTACATCCTTACTTGTGGTATTCGGAAATTGTCGGCGGCATACCGATATTTGCCACGCAATTCGGCATTTCTTTCCACCCTATTTATAAAATATTGATCTATCTCTTGGGGCCAATTTCGGCATTTAATTGGACAACTTTTATCAATTTAATCGCGGGGATTGTTTCTGCTTATTGGTTTGGCAAAATGGCCTTAAAAACAAACTTAGGCGCCGCTATATTTGCCTCCATATTTTCATTTAGCCAGATGAATATGGAACAAATATATTTTCCATCCGTATCTCCATTTTTTTATGTGCTACCGCTGACTTTCGGCTTTGTTTATAAAATAAATCAAGGCAAAAAATGGTATTCGGTATTTTTGATACTGCTCTGGGCATCAGCTTGGCTTATAGGACATCCGCAATTTGCGTTTTATACCGCATCAGCATCTTTGCTGTTCGCTTTATTTCTAGATCTTAGTCGACTATCTTTTTCTATCAAAAAGCCTAATCTAACCACAACTGCTTTTCTTGTAGCCGGATTAACGGCAGGAATTTTAATCGCCTCACCGTGGATATTAAGGTCAACCTTTCTCGTTGAATTATCATCCCGTGCTGAAATAAAAACACTTGACAAGCTTCTTCTAGGCGCAATAAACCCGTTGACGCTTGTTCGTTTTATTTACCCTTCTTTTTTAATTCCTGTTTTTAACATAACTTGCTGCGGAGGAGGAGTGCTTTACGTGGGAACCGCCGCTTTGGTTCTGGCATTTTCTTCATTCTTTATGTCGGCAACCAAAATCATAAAATTCTTTAGAATTGTCTTTGTTTCATTTTTTATAATCGCTTTACAGATACCGCCTCTAATAAACATTGTCTTCCATTTACCCGTTATAAAATATTTCCTCTACCCATTCAGGACTATTTTTATATCTAATTTTGCCTTGGCTATGCTTGTAGCCTATGCCCTTGAAACTATTTACGAAAATGGGCTATCACAAAAAGTGCGCAAAACATTCCATATTGGTTTTATATTTTTAGCATTATCCGGCTTAATAATGCTTTCTATTGGATTTTTACTCCCATATTTTGAAAATATTTTTATAAAAACGGCTAGTTTCTATCTAACTTCTAATCCGGCCACTGAAACAACTCCCGATCAATATTTCAAGGTTATAGATTCAGTATTTCAAAAAATCCTGTACCAATTTTCTTTCACCAACCGCGGTTACTTGGTATCGCTGATATTTCTTTTCGCCCCAAGTGCTCTGTATTTGGTCTCGATATTAAAACGATGGGACAACAAAAAATTAGCAGCATATTTGGCTTTTCTTATTATCACCGGGCCAGCTATTGTGTGGCTGCCTTATTACAGATATACCGCAACTGATATTATTAAAAAGATTCCCGATACGGCAAACTATATTAAATCTGTTAAGGACGGACAAAAATTTAGAGTCCTTAGAATGACCAGACCTCAAGGCGACTATGAAAGATCCGGATTTCACTTGGGAGATACCGAGGCTCTTTACGATCTTTACATGGAAAGCGCCATCTCTAATTCCAACATATTTTATGGCTTAGATTCCATAAACGGATATGAAAACTTTATGAGCCGAAGACACATGATAACCCTGCCCTTTTTAGATGATTTCCCGGCGAATAAGAAAAAACTGCCGGATTTATTAGCAATCATGAACGTTAAATATCTTCTTAGTTCTTATGATCTGACTGCCCCATTTGAAAAAGTTTACACAAAAAACTTAAAGTATCAAACAAAAATTTATATATATGAAAATAAAAACTTTTTGCCCAGGATATACTTCCCTAATAAAATTAAATTTACTCAAACCGAATCAGAAAAAGATCTTTTCAATGAATTACTATCGATAAAAAACAATGCCAGAGAAGCTATAATTGAATGTACAAACAAGTGTGAGCCAGGCTTTTATGACCCAAACGATAAGATTGACATTGTTGTTTCAAAAAACGGTTATTATAAAATAAAAACAACTTCGAAAAATCAAAACTGGCTGATTGTAAGCGAATCATATTACCCGGGCTGGGAAGCAAAAATTGATAACATTCCCACTAGAATACATAGAGCTAATTTTTTATTCGGAGCAATTTTGCTGACAAAGGGAGAGCATATAATTGAATACGAATATAATCCGACTAGAATCTTCGACAAGAATACTTTAAAATTGCTTTACAAACGATAACAAAATATTTGCGATCCTTTCTCCCGCTTTCCCGTCTATTTTATATAGATGCTGTTTAACTATTTCGTCTCTCCCGCTTTGATCCAAGGTTGGATTTTTCAAGTACGCGTTTATTGCCATTATCCATTCTTCTTTGCTTTTTACAACTTTAGTTCCTCCACACCTTACAAGATTATACAAACAATCTTCCCGATTGTAACGCTTAACGCTCCTTATATACGGTTTTTTTTCAAAACCATCGAAACTAACCATAATCTGGGGCTTATTGAATACGGATGAGTCCAACCCAAGTGAGGTGGCTACATACATTACAATATCAGAATAATAAATTGAGTTTCTTAAATGTTCACTGTCTTGCGGTCTAAATTCAATATTTTTTCTATCTCCGGCTTTGGTCATATGTCCAGGATTATCAATGATAAACGAGGGGTCGCCAGCAAACTTAGACAAATCCGCAGGATGTTGGGGATGGTTTCGGACAAGAAATTGTACATTTTCTGGCAAAGAACCGTTTTCTAGCGCCTCTTTTAATATCTGGCAAAGTTGCCAATCGGTATTCGACAAAACAGCGCCCGCAGGAGCAAATAATATTAGTTTTTTACTCGGATCAGCGCCTATCCTTGCAAAAAAATGCTCGCGAGTTTCTGTGGGTCCTGATAACCAAACATCAAATTGAGGCAAACCCGCTACAAAGATATCATCCGCCTGATAATCATGAATTTCTATAAGCTCATTTTTAACAGTCGGACTATTTACTATTATTTTATCCGGCATTAAACGCAATATGCCCTTAGTGGTTGTATTATCCCAAGACCTTACCATTGTTATCAAGGGGGTTTTTCTCGATCTTGCTTCTTTCATAAACCAGATGTCTATTTCACCAAAAGAATCGGCCGCAAAAACAAAATCAGGATTAAATTTATCAAAATAAGGTTTAAGCGCCCTTCGTTCAGAGAAAAAAAGGTCAAATACTCTGTAGATGGGGTGGAAAATTAAAATACTGCTAAGGACATAAGAAACCAAACCAACCCACTTATAATTAAGATATCCGGCAATGTTTTTGTTATTTTCGTATCTTTCTAATCGCTGATCCTTAATGTATTGGCTGTTTTCCAACAAAAAAGAAAGCCTGTATAATTTTTTATTCCAAGGCCTCCTGATGAATTGATCCATATCCAAACCCTCAAAAGCAACTCTGGGTCCTCCATAAAACTGTTGAAAAAAGTTAACCTTATCAGGCGGACAAAAAATTACAATATTAAGCCCTTCCTCTTTCTTCAAGATCTTGAGAACGTCCGTATTGAATAAGTTGCGGGAAATAAAAGTATTGTAAGCCGAAATAATTATAGTTTTCATAATAATGCTTTGTAAGCATCCAAGTATTTTGGGATGACGCCCGATAGATCATTCCATCTGGCCCATTCATAACTTTCCTGACTCATTTTTGCAAACCTGACTGAATCGGAAAGAATAGAAATAATAGCATCGGCGGTTCCCTGAATATTATTTTGAGATACGAGAATTCCGTTATATCCGTCCCAAACCGCATCTTCGATGCCATTGCCCCTAGTGCCGATAACCGGCAATCCGGCCGCTGCCGCCTCCAGAAATACCAGGCCATAGCCCTCAAAATGATGGCTGTTGTTTACCGATGTTAATACAAAAACGTCGGCTCGGGAATATAGGTCGTTTAATTGTTCGTCGGGAATATTCTCCAAAAACTCTACACTAGTCTCTACGCCGTGATCTTTTGCGATTTTTGCCAATGAAGCGAAGTAGTTTGAATCCTTCCGATCACCTACAATTTTGTATTTTAAATTTGGTTGTTGTTTTTTTGCCAAAGCAAAAGCGGGAATGGAAATATGATATCCTTTGCGAAATTTCAGCGCGCCCACGCTTAGAATAAAATTCTCGGACGATTCTTGTCTGGTTTTGTGGAAATTTTGAAAATTAATGCCGGGATTTATCACAAACACATTTCTCAATTCTACTCTTTTAAGGAGCTCACCTCTCGTGAAATTGCTGATAGCGATAACGGCTTCGGCGGATTTGAAAGCCGTCCCGGAAAGCCATCGTGTTTTTGGGTTATAGAGAGGCGCCACAGAATATGTCCCCAGAGCTGTTATCATTAATTTTTTATTCAAAAACATATTGGCAAGCCAAGCGATTATTCCATAAGGATACACATCAAAAGCGTGGACAATGTCACAATCCTTAAAATATTTTCTAACCTTAATAGCCGATAAAAACATCCCCGCTCCCCGTTTTAATACCGGTATTCCATCAAAACCGTCATCCCTTTCTTTTAAAATAACCGCTTCGTGTCCGGATTTTTTTATTCCCATTACCAAATCGGAGGCATATCTGCCCCAGCCAGCCTTAGGATCCATATCGTGAGTTAGATATCCAATTTTCATATGTTTAGAGGAGTAGTATTATTATCTTAAAAAAATGACATTTTTTCAAGTCCGATTAGGCCTTGTAAAAATTGAATTTTTTAACTAGAATTACCTCTGTAATTATGACAAAAACACCTAACCTCAAAATAGCCCTCATTACCGGCCTTACCGGTCAAGACGGCTCGTACCTTGCCGAAATTCTTTTGAAAAAAGGTTACGTTGTTCATGGCATCATCAGGCGAGCTTCGACCTTTAACACAGCGAGAATAAATCACCTCTATCAAGATCCCCACAACAGAAACAGAAAACTTTTCCTGCACTACGGAGATCTTGCTGACGCCGGCACCATCAGAAAAATAATTTACAAGGTCAAACCGGACGAAATTTATAATTTAGGCGCGCAAAGCCATGTTAAGGTTTCGTTTGAAATTCCTGAATATACGATGGACATCACTGGCAACGGTGCCTTGAGAATTCTTGAAGCAATAAGGGATTTTCAAAACGAAACCAAGAAAAAAGTAAAATTCTATCAAGCCTCATCTTCTGAAATGTTCGGTTCAGCTCCCCCGCCCCAAAATGAAAATACTCCACTTGTACCCCAAAGCCCTTATGGTGCGGCGAAAGTCTTCGCCTGCAATATGACAAAACTTTACCGCGAGGCATATGGGATATTTGCTGTTAACGGAATACTTTTTAACCACGAATCCGAGCGTCGAGGTGAAACGTTTGTCACCAGAAAAATCACCAGAGGAATCGCCAGAATAAAAGCCGGCCTGGACAAAAAGTTATATCTCGGCAACTTAGACGCCAAAAGAGATTGGGGCTATGCTCCGGAATATATGGAAGCCGCCTGGCTGATGATGCAGAAGCCAAAACCGAATGACTATGTAATCGGCACCGGTGAAACACATACCGTAAGAGAGTTCGTTGAACTGGCTTTCAAAGAAGCAGGGTTGAGCAATTGGAAAAAATATGTTGAAACTGATCCGCGATATTATCGCCCCGCCGAAGTAAATATTCTTATCGCCGATACAAGAAAAGCAAAGAAAATATTAAAATGGCACCCCAAAACCAAATTCAAAAACTTAGTAAAAATAATGGTCTGGAACGACATCAATGAACTTAAAAAATAAAAAAATATTAGTCACTGGAGGGGCTGGGTTTCTCGGTTCTTTCGTCGTGCAGAAATTACTGAAAAGAGGCGTACCGAAGAAAAACATCTTTATCCCTCGCTCTAAAGACCTTGATTTGCGTAAATTGGAAAATTGCGTGAAAACAGTCAGGAACCAAGATATCGTTATTCATCTTGCAGCGATAGTCGGTGGAATTGGATACAATCAAAAAATTCCCGGCCAGATGTTCTATGATAATTTAATAATGGGGACACAACTTATGGAAGCAGCCAGACAAGGTGGGGTAGAAAAATTCATTGCAATCGGCACAATATGCGCTTATCCCAAATATACAAAGGTTCCCTTTGTAGAATCCGCGCTCTGGAATGGCTACCCGGAAGAAACAAATGCGCCTTACGGCTTGGCGAAAAAGATGCTTCTGGTCCAGTCACAGGCCTACCGTCAGCAATATGATTTCAACTCCATTTATCTTTTACCAGTAAATCTTTACGGCCCAGGGGATAACTTCAATCCTAAAAGTTCTCACGTCATTCCCGCTCTTATCAAAAAAGTTGCTGACGCGCAAAAAGCCGGAAAAGGACACATAGATGTATGGGGTACCGGCAAGGCATCGCGAGAATTCCTCTATGTGGCCGACTGTGCCGAAGGGATAGTTCTGGCAACGGAAAAATACGATAAACCCGACCCGGTTAACCTTGGCGCAAATCGGGAAATTAAAATAAAAGACCTGGTAAAAACAATCTGCAAGCTTATGGACTTTAAAGGCGATATCCGATGGGACAAAACAAAACCCGACGGTCAGCCGAGAAGGATGGTCGATACCACTCTTGCCAAAAAAGAATTCGGATTCAAAGCAACAACATCTTTAGAAGATGGCCTTGAAAAAACCATCCGATGGCACAAGACACATGCGTAACCTCAAAAAAATTTACAGAAAATTTTTAAGAAATAGATTAATTTTGGCATTTATTGATATCAAGCCGCAGAATCTGCCTCGCATAATGCCATTTGTCAGGCAGTATAAAAAATATAAAAGCATAAGCACCGAGCAAATTAGCGTTGCTCCGATTTTAGGGGATGATACAACCACAACAAACATTGACCCGCATTATTTTTACCAAGCCATTTGGACCGCAAAACACATAGCCCAAACACATCCACCCGAACATGTAGACATCGGATCACAAGCGCAATTTGTAGCTTCTTTAACCGTATTGACAAAAGTTAAATTTGTTGACATTCGCCCGCTTGATGTGAAGCTGGAAAATTTAACCAACACAAAAGGATCCATTTTAGACTTACCATTTTCTGACAATTCGATTGATTCTCTTTCCTGCCTGCATGTTGCCGAACATATCGGCTTGGGAAGATACGGCGATAAGTTAGACCCGGAAGGGACAAAAAAGGCCTGTCAAGAATTGACTAGGGTACTCGCCAAAGATGGGAATTTATATTTTTCTCTGCCTATAGGCAGAGAGAGAACTGAATTTAACGCCCACAGAATTCATCAACCACAGACAATAATTGATTATTTTTCCGGTCTTACGCTCATAGAATTTTCGGCCATAAACGATCGCGGGCATCTGGTGTTAAATGCGCGACCATTGGATTTTAAAAACAGCCAATATGGCTGCGGCTTATTCCATTTTAAACGAACCTAAAACCCCTTTAAAATCTTCCTCGATAAACTTGAAAATAGTTTCGACTCTCTTTTGCCAAGTATAATTTTTAACTTCTTCAAAGGCCTTTTTGGTTAATTTTTGGGATTCGTTTGGATTTTTCAAAACAAATTTAATGCCACCAGCCAAGGCCAAAGCGTCATCCGAGTTTACTGGAACAGAATTTTTTTCATTTAAAATTTCTCTTAAGGAAGGCAGGTCCGAGGCGACAATAGGCCGTTTAGATGCCATATATTCAAACATTTTTAAAGGCGAGGTGTAAGATCTTGATATTTCTTCTCTGGTAGAATTGGGCAATACAAGCACATCCGCCGCTTTCAAAAATAATGGTATCTGATTATAACGTTTGTGTTCCAAAATCAAAACATTATTCAATCCTTGTGCTTTTTGTTTAAAACTTTTTATATCACGCTCCGTCCCTCCTATAAATACAAACAACATTTTGCTGTCAGAAATTGGGAATCGATCATTAGAAATCAACCTTGCCGTCTGAAGCAAAGTTCCCGTTCCTTTCCACTCAAACAAATGCCCAGTATACATAACGATATTTTTGTCTGACGGCAGGCCCGTTTTAACCCTTGCTTCCTGTTTCGATATATCAATGTCAAAATCCGATAAATCAACTCCATCAGAAGCTACGAGTATATTTTCCGGCCTAAAACCAATTTTTGTAAAGTTTTCTTTAAGGTGTTTGGTAATAACCACAACCTTTAAATTTATACTTTTAAATCTTTTGTAAAATAGTTTACGACAACTCGAAAAATTATGAGCTTCATAAATTAAATTTTTCCTGAAAAAACTTAACAAAAAAAGGGGCATCTCGTCTCTGGAGAAAACAAGGTCAGTCCGTTGAGATAATGCAGAAAAACTTAAAAAAAACGCTGATATAAAACTTTTTATATAAAAAGATATTTTGTCTAATTTGCCCGCAAAATAAAAGTCGGGGGCCCAAATTTTTTTAACTGTAAAATTATTTTTTACAGAGTAATACGAATATATGTCTTCTCTGATAAACGGATTTCTCCTGTGCGGAAAAATTAGGGTAACGCTAAAACCTAAATTGGCCATTGCTTCGCATGTTTTGGCGATCTGAATACCATAAGCCTTTTCTGTTGGAAGACGGAGGTTGGCGATATAAGTTAATGTCATAGAGACTGGAAAAAATTATAAAATTTATTCGCCACAACCTTATAACTGAAATTTTCTTCAACGTATCTTTTTCCGGCCTTCCCCAATTTATTTCTTAAGCCTTCATCTTTTCCCAGCCTTAACATGGCCTCAATCAAACCTTTTATATTCTCTGGTTCAACCAACAAGCCTGTCACTCCATCCAAAACAACCTCCTCAACAGACCCTGTCCGGGTAGAAATTACCGGCACTTCCATTAACAATGCCTCGGCCATGGAATATCCGAATTGCTCCTCCCATCCGCCAAAAGAAATACTGGGATATAAAAAAACATGAGAAATAGACAAAAGTTCCCTAAGTCCAATAGGGTTAAGCCAAGAAATTTTTGTTATGTTGTCTTCTAGACCAAATTCAATTACCAGTTTCGATATTTCGTTTTCATATTCCCCCGTTCCGGCTATCATTAAATGGACATTCGGTAAAACAGAAAAAACCTGCTTAAAAGCACGGATTATATTGTGTATGCCTTTTCTGTATCCTATCGCTCCGGCAAAAGAAAAGACCAGCTTATTCTTGAGGCCATGGATTTTTAAAAACTCGTCAGCATCTACTTTGTGAAAAAAGTCTGCATCAACACCACTCATAGGAATAACGGCAATTGGCTTCTTGGTCAAATTTTTAAATATTTTTTCAGCCTTGCGATTGCCGCAAATTATACCGTCAGATAATAACAGATTTAACTTTATGATAACTTTCTTTAATAAAAGATTTGGTCCCTTAAATTTATTCTCGTAAGGAATGTTCTCCCAAGTGAAAATGACATGCTTGAGACCTAAGAATTTAGACCAGAATGCTTGATAAAGCGTGGTAATAAGAATAGGTTCGCTCGAACTATAAACAAGGTTAATCTTTTTTTTTCTCTTTAACCGCCACAAAATAAAAGGGAAAATAGGCATCCATCCCTTAAATAATCCCCCGATGACAGGGTAGTGGGAATGATGAAAATAGGCCTTGGCGCTGAACACATTTGAATCTTTTGACGGATAATAAACTATTTTGCCATTTTTAACTTTCCATGATTCCGGCAAAAGAAAAAAAATCTTGCCTTGAGCAGGATAGTGCCGCCATGTGTTAAAATAATTTTCTCTAATATAAGGAAAGCCAGCTATTAAAATATTCATGATTCGCGTATGTGTTTTAACAATTCACCCGCTAAAATACTACTGGCAAGCTTCTCGTTGAATAACGTCTTGGCCCCTTCGCCGATAATACGGCTGCGATCGGAAGAATTCTTCAGAAATCTAATTTTTTCAGCAAGATCTTCGGGGTCGGCCTTACGGCAAAATAATACATTTTCTCCATCGCTCAAAAGTTCCCTTGCGGCCGGCGTATCGGCAGTTATTACCGGTTTTCCCATCGCTATTGCTTCATAAACCTTATTCGGTATGACCAGATCCGTTTTTGGACTATCACCGAAGATGCCTAGACAAATATCGGCCATGGCGACATGTTCAGTCAGATCGAAATAGGACATTTTATCAATAAAATTAATATTTTTAACATCCAGATCAGCTGCTAATTTTCTATTTTTTTCGTATGTTTGACCTCGGCCTATCAAATTAAACATGATATTCTCTTTTTCAAGTAATTTAGCCGCTCGGATAATATATTCTACTCCTTGTAGGGGTATATAATAACCGTGAAAATGAACTAAGAACTTATCTTCCTTTTTTGCTGATTCTCTCGGATAAAAAACATCTTCGTCGGCGCCGACAAATATCCTTTTAAACTTGTCGGGCGGTAATCCAAATTCTTCAACAAAAAAATTAACATGAGCGTTTGTATCTAATAATACAAGATCGGCCAAACGACAGGAAAATTTATCGATCCAACGATAATATTTGGCTCGCCAACTGGTCTTGTTAAAATATTGCCGGTCTAAAATGTAGCCGCCATAATGAGAAGTAAAGGCATCAAATACAATAGGCTTGAATGTTAGTAATCTGGCTAGAAACATTACCTCCTGACCAGGAAAACCTACTATCATTACATCAAATTTTCGTCTTAATTTCAAATACTTTAGAATTAGTTTTAAATATTTAAAAAAGGATTTTATTTCCTCACGACATTCTACAATCTCTGTTCCGTTTTGTTTTAATCCCTTTATCAATACTCTATTTCGAGAATAATCGGGATTATATACGCCAAAATACAAAATTCTCATTTGTTTTATCTATTAGGCCTGTTGGCTAAATATACAGGCTTCGTGTATTATACTTACATAACATAAAAGTCAGGTCAAATTAAGATAACTATGATTACTTTCAGGAAATTAGGACTCTTAGGGAGGTTTGGCAATCAGCTTTTTCAATATGCCGGCGCCAGAATGTACGCGGATATCAATGGATTTAAGAGCGCTTTTCCAGGTTGGGTTGGTAATAAAATTTTCGAAAATATCATATCTTATAACAATCGCGAGTATCTGTTGAGCCGGTTTTTGCCAACTCGACAATTAAACGACTTTCTCTCTTATACCCGCACAGACAAAATAAAATACATGCTTCGTCTTCAGAAACAACTGCCCCAAACTATTGCACTGAATAAATTATATGCGCATCCGGAAGATAATATAAACTTTTTAGGATATTTCCAAAATGAATTGAGTTTAAAAATATTAAAGGAAAGAAAAAATTACGTTTTAGGTTGGTTTGTTTTTAAAAAAGATATCGCTGATGAGTTTAAAAAGGTAACTCAAAACTATAAGCCCTGGACAGGAATTCATATTCGAAGAGGCGACTTTGTAAAAAGGGGCCTTTCTCTGCCGGTTTTTCTTTACAAAGATTTTTTAAAAAGTGTCGACAAAAAAAATATTTATATTTCCTGTGATGACCCGGAAACAATCTCTGAATTTAAAGATTACTCGCTTATAAGACCAGCAAATCCCTTGCCCGAAATACCTAATTTTATCTTTGACTTTTGGATGTTAAAAGAGTCAGAGATGGTTTTGGGTTGCGGTTCGACTTTCTCTTGGTGGGCGGCTTATTTAGGTAACCGAAACAATTATTTCAGTCCACCGCTGACTCATTTGTGGCCAAAAGGATATAAACCGACATTAGGAAAAATGGATATCTGAATTTTATCATTTGAACAAATGAATTATTTTCATGGCCCTCTGCTTTAAAGTGTGGTCTTTCAACAGACGTTCATGGCCCGCTTTTGCAATAACTTGTCTTTCATTCTCATGTTTGAGATAATAGTCAACCTTGGATTGCAGGTCGTTTAGATCTCGAAAAATAACTATTTCTTTGCCTGGAATAAAAAGATCTTCCACATCCTTTCGCCAGTCAGAGATCTGAAAACCTCCGGCCGCGACAATTTCAAACGTCTTAACATTAACGCCGTTTGTTGCCGGTCTTGTATTCATATTTAGACAAATCTTCGCACGTTTATACGCCTTGACTGATTCGGCTGCATTAAGCGGCCCGAAATATCTGTCAGCCAATTGGGTCTTCTCCCATCCGCTCCAGCCGAATATTTTTATGTCATAATTTTTAAGAGCCAATAAGGCCTCCGCCCTTTCCGGATATGCCGCCCCAATAAAACAAATGTCGCATTGAAATTTTTCTTTATCTTTTTCGATAATATCGGCGCCAAGTTCAACCGGATCAGCTCCGAATGGCACATATTTTATCTTATTTGGAAACTCTAACGTCCTTCTTTCCGTGATCGATGAATCAAATGTCAAGAAAAAATCGTAATAGGCGTAACGCGATAAAAACCATTTGTCATATGGGGGGCGATAAATATTCTCTGGAAACCAATTTGCGGTTTTTATGCCCATCTCTTTAATCTTGTTTAACGTGTTGGGCCTGACACTGGTTGCTTTTATAAACAAAACTGCTTGCGGTTTGAAATTAACACAAGCCAAGATTAATTTATTCTCCAAAAGTTTTTTATTGAACTGCCTTAAATGCGGAGTCTTTCTCGCTATGTTCCATAATACAGAAATTTTTCCTAAAAATTTAGGAAGAAAATGCGCCATCCGTTCCTCTATATAAAAAATATCAACGCCGCAAGCAATAAATGCTCTTTTAATTTGATCATTATAATCGGAATGAGGTGCGACAATTATCAGTTTCATTTTTTAATATTCTCGATAGAACTTCATGTAAACATACCGCTTATTTTAGATATAATTTTTTTTAGATCATGATGTTTAACAACAGATTCTTCTAAACTTTCGCTCATTTCCTTTATTTTTTCAGAAGATAACTTCAGAAAATCCTCTACTTTATCTGCTAAATCTTCCGCATTTCCATATTCAAACAGCAAATACTTTTCGTAACCAGCCAAATACGGAACAAAAACAGGATTAGCAACAAAAACCATACATCTCATAGCCATCGCCTCCAGAACCACCTTATCAATTCCGCCCTTAGGCGCAGGATTAATTAAAATATCGGCTTTTTTGTAGTATTCAGTGGTCTGACCATAAGGAATAAATCCGATAAATTCCACTTGATTATTTAAATTTAACTCTCCGACTAATTTTTTCAAATCTTCAAAATACTTAAAATCTGGAGGCATTACTGGTTGGCCGACTATTTTCAACTTAAAATTCAATCCTCTACTTTTTAAAATTCCCATCGCCTTAATAAGAGTTTCGAAATTCCTAATTCTAGAAATCCGCCCTATGCTTAAAATCATTAGTTCATGACTCGATGTTCTTGATTCAAGGTTTTTAAATCTATTTATGTTGATCCCATGGCCAATTTCAACTATTTTTTTGCTTTTTAAATTTAAACTTTCTTTTGCGGCTGTAGCAATTCTGTAAGCAAGTCTCTCGGCTATCTTTAATTTTAAAGTTACTGAGCGATGTAAATACCACAAAATTATTTTTTTTCTGTATAAAAAAGTGAGTGGCCAGGAAGCAATAACGAATATCGGCGAGGAGTATGCAAAAATGCCGCTGGAGCTTGGTACAAATCGCGCTAGGTGCCAGTAAAAAATAATCGCCTGCGTAAATTTAGACAGACCGCGCTCTTTACCAAGTGAATAGATGTGGACCTTTTCTGGCAATGTATATATACCCTTCGAAACAGTTATAATATTAACTTCGCTGAAGTTTTTTGCAAACTCTCTTATCCAGTCAATAAAAAACCCGCGATGGTTGTCGTTCTCATCAACTTTCTGGGTTATAATTAATAAATTTTTCATTTTAACAAATTTTGAAGTTTTTCAGCGTAATCTTTTATTGTCGCTTTCTTTTCAAATTGTCCCACTATCTCCAGACCGCCTTGGCTATATTTTTGATACAAATCAGGGCTATTCAGCAGCTCTATTGCCTTGTGGGCTATATAATTAGCCTCCCAAGCCACAATCTCGCCCTCCAAGCCGTTTTTAAGCAAATCAGGCACTATTCCAACTGGGGTTGCCAGAACCGGCACCCCACAGGCCATAGCCTCAACCACGACCCGAGGACCACCTTCATTAAAAGACGACATCACAAGAATCTTTGATTGATTAAGCAATTTGGCAACTTCTTGAGAATCCTTGGCCCAACCATAAAGTAAGACGTTATCTTGCAATTTCCAATTTTCAATTTTCGACTCACAATAATTTTTAAGTGACCCGTCTCCAACTATAAGAATTCTTAATTTAAAACCTTGAACTTTGAGTTTTTTTGCCGCTTCTATTAATAGAACGATTCCCTTGTTGGGCTCTAATCGGCCGATGAAAATTAAATCATATTCTTTAGGCAAATTCATCGGCTTGAACATGTTCAAATCTATATATATTGACGGAATATAAGTAATTTTATTTTCAGGCACTCCGGCTTTCACTAAAAATTCGAGGGTTTGTTTTTGATTGACGACCCTGACCGCTGTTGCTTTTGAAGCATCAAACTTTATCAACCACCCCATTAAAATCCGATAGACGCTTTCTTTTGGGTTTGCCGCTTTTGGGTATCCGGAAATGTGGTGGATCTCAAGAACATAAGGAACTTTAGTTTTAAGCCACAATAATCTTGCTCCGATCCCATTATAAAAAGGTGGGAATTCGTGCACGATCATCAGGTCGAATTTCTGCTCTTTATAGATTTCCATCCCTTTCTTCAGAAACCAAAATGGATGAAGAATCAATGGCCAAGGTGAAATGTGAACATAAACATTCCCAAACAGAGGTTCAGCCTTGGGGAGATTTGAGATTGAACCTATGTAAGTTTTAGGTGAAATGATATCAATCCTATCCCAATATTTATGGAACTCTTCCAGAGTATTATAAAATGCCCCTTTTTTGCCGGAGGCCAAATCTTTCGCGCTACCTAATCCTGTTATCATCAAGAGTTTTGCCATATCAATTTATTAACACTCTAATAGTTTCTTCAAACATTTTTTCCGAACTGAAATGCTCTGCCGTTTTTTTTCCTTCTTTCTTGAATTCTTCTCGTAATTCCAGGTCTTGCCAAAGAGATCTAATGGCCTCAATGAGATTAAACTCATCCTGATATTTAACCATAAAGCCGTTTTCTCCCTGTCTGACAATTTCTTTGTTTCCTCCCACAGCTGTCGTAATAACAGGCACACCGGCTGTCATAGCTTCCAGTATTTGATGCGAAAAACCTTCATAACCGCTATTGAGAACAAACGTGTCCGCCGCCGCCAGATAAGTTGCCAGCTCTTCCTGCGATTTTCTACCGACCAGATAAACCTTTCTTTCCAAACCAAGATTTTTGACCATTGATTCCAATATTTTTTTGTCAGACCCATCACCAACTATAACCAAACGGAAAAGTTGGCTTATATCCGAAAGGCGGGGCATGATCTTAATCAACATGCGAAACCCTTTCCAAGGCACCAAACGCCCTGCGGATAATAAAATATCTCCATAAATGCCTACTTTTTTCTTAGCTTCTTCTTGACCGATGTCCGCGCTCTTAAAAGCAACCCCATTGTAGATGGTTGTAATTTTATCACCCGAAACGCCCCAGCCCCGGACAATTCCGGCCAGATACTTAGAAGGAACAATAATCTCATCGGCACTTTTACAAGCTCGAACCTGAACTTTATGCAAAAAGCCTATCCAGCCGGTTTTTTTTGCTTTTTGAAAATCATCTATAAGCAGGTCTGTTTTATTTTTTTCCACTGCCACTTGCCAGGCATAATCACCGGCTATTCTAAGATAAAACTTCTTTTTAAAAAATCTTGCTCCAATCAAAGATGGAATTGCTCCGCTTAAAGTGCTCAACGAATATACGATGTCGCTGTTTTTGCAGGTAAAGAAAACTTTCAAACCAAATGAGGCATGTTTAAAAAACCAAAAATTTTTCTTCCAAACACGTTTCACTTTAAACTGATAATTTTTATCTTGCTCATGTTTTCTGACTGATGAGTATGTAATAACTTTAACTTTATAATCTTTTGACAATCTTTGAGCCAAAATTCTGACATACGAAGCCGGTCCGCCTATATCAGGAGGAAAGATACCTGTCACAATCAAGATGTTTTTTACTTTTTTCATTTGATAAACAAATTAAATCTAATTATATGCCAGATTGCCGCCAATCCATCTTTCCAATTTATCTTTTTACCGTCTTGATAAGTCCTGCCGCTATACGAAATTGGCACTTCAATAACTTTAAAATGTAACTTTCCGATCCAAGCAGTTAATTCGGGATCAATACCAAATCTTTTGGATTTAAGATGGGGGTAGATTTGGTTTATTGAGTCCTTGGAAAAAACTTTATAGCAAGTGTACATATCGGTTAGTTTAACTCCGCTTAAAATATTGGACATCCAGTTTAATGCCTGGCTGAACAGATAGCCACTTTTGTAAATAATTTTGTTTTTCTGTTCTGGTTTCATAAAACGCGAGCCATAGACAACATCGGCCTTGTTTTCTATTATGGGTGTTATCAGATTAGGGTATTCTTGCGGATTGTACTCAAGATCGGCATCTTGAATTAAAATAATATCCCCCGCTGCCTCCTCGAACCCCCTTTTTGTAGCCGCACCTTTACCCATATTCTTATCTAAAAAAACGACATTATACTCCACCTGTGGATAACCGACTTGCGAAGTCGGTATGTGGATAAGTTGATTTAGTATCTCTCTAGAGCCATCGGTTGATCCGTCATCAACTAAAATAATTTCTTTCTTGAGAGGCAAACTAACTGCCTCAACAGCATTGATTAATTTTCGCAAAGTTCTTTCTTCATTATAAACCGGGATAATGATGCTCAATTTTTTACAATCAAATTCGTTCATAAATTTTAGCAAATTCATTGGCTATAATATTCCAATTGTATTTCTCGGCAACCAATGCTCTGCCATTATTAATAATTTTTTCTCTTAACTGTTTGTCGCTTAGCAATAATATAATTTTTTCAGCTAAATCTTTAGGGTCGGAAACTTTGCAAAAAAGACCCGTCTGCCCGTTTTTTAAAAAATCAGGGATTCCACCTACGGCCGTACCTACTATAGGCAATCCTGCCGCCATTGCCTCCAGAAACGCCGTGCCAAGACCCTCTGAAAGAGAAGGCCTGACAAAAATATCCGCCATAAATAAATATTTTGGCAATAAATCATTTGAAATGTCCCCCAAAAATTCAATGTGATTTTCCAACTTTAAATTTTTAACTTTTAACTTTAAATTTTTTTCTAACGGGCCGTCTCCCACTATCATTAGCTTGGCATCAGGAATTTCTCTGATAACCATGGCCACTGCTTCTATCAAATCTCCGATACCATTTTTCTTAACTAATCTCGAAACCGTAATAATGACTTTTTTGTGATTCATGATTCGTGATTCATGATTAGTGAATTTTTCCAAGTCTACTCCGTTTGGTATCACGCTTATCGGTATTTTAGGATTTTGGGATTTAACATATTGTGCAAGATAATTACTGATCGCCGTAACTGAATCTGTTTTTCTAAAAATAAGATATCGGAAAAATCGCATCAACCACGACTGCTTATTTAAAACTTTCCCTTCCTGTATGGTGACGATGAGCGATGTTTTAGGATATATCCATTTCAGCAACCAACCTCCGCCAGCCGCCTGAGAAGCCTGAAAAGCATGAATGATATTATACTGGCCATATTTGCGCATCAACTGGTGCGCTTTTAAAAAAATAGCTATTGGGAAAAAATTTTTGGGCAATAAAAAATTGAGAAGGCTAAAGGAATTACCGACGCGATATATATTCACGTTGCCCATTTGTTCAAATGCAGGGATATTTTTTGATCCGCCTCCGCCAGTAGGGGCGGATGGCGGACGAGAGGTAATTAAATCAAAATAAATTCCAGGCAATCTGTCTGTTATGTTTTTTATAGCAAGCTCAGAACCGCCCACTTGAGGCAAATAAGCTGTAGTAAGTATTAGAACTCTGGATTTTTGAGTCATTTTGTGGTAATTTTGGCATAAAATAACAATGAAATCAACCCCGAACAATACTTATATAAACACGAACGGAGACCTCAAAAAAAGGATTCTATTCGTAATTACACAGTCAGAATTGGGAGGAGCCCAAAAATTCTTGTCTAATCTTATTTCTCATTTGGATAGGAATAGATATGAGTTTTTGGTGGCAGTCGGTTCAAGCGGTAATGGCGATTTTTTGAGAGTACTGAAGACTAAAGGCATTTCCTATCAAACTCTTAATTTTTTGAAGCGAGACCCGGCAATAAGCGACCTTAGGGCTGTTTTTGAAATCCGCAGTTTGATCAAAAATTATCGTCCCGATGTTTTGTTTTTAAACAGTTCTAAGGCCGGATTTATCGGCTCTTTGGCCTCCGTATTTCCAACAAGGATAAATGCCGTAAAAGTTATTTACAGAATAGGCGGATGGTCATTTAATGACCCGTGGCCGAAGTGGAAAAAACTGCTTTGGATTATCTTGGAATGGTTAAGCGCTAAATGGAAGGATGTTTTAATCGTTAATAATCAGAATGACTTGGAACAAGCTAAAAAACTAAAGATAAAACCCCGAATGCAGACAGTTTTGATTCACAATGGCATAGAGATTTATAAATTGGACTTTATGCAAAAGGAGGAAGCGCGAACAAGGTTGTTCGAAAAAACCGCTAAGTATTCCGATGGAGATACTCCCGCCCCAGAAGAACAGGGTTCGCCCCATGAAGTTGGACAACAAACCCAACATGTCATCGGCACGATCGCCAACTTCTACCCAACTAAAGGTTTGGAATATCTTATTCAAGCTGCCGATTATTTTCACCGAGGTTCGATATCGGTGAGTGATGCAGATAGTCTTATTTTTTTTATTATTGGAGACGGAGAATTAAGACTCGAACTGGAAAAAATGATACGAGAAAAAAGGTTGGGAGAAAAAGTTTTTCTTTTAGGCCAAATTCCCGATGCTTATAGGTTTTTGCCAGCTTTTGATGTTTTCGTTCTTCCATCAGTTAAAGAGGGTTTTCCTTGGGCGCTGATTGAAGCGATGTCGGCCAAATTGCCGGTCATTGCCACTGACGTAGGAGCAGTGTCGGAAATAATTGATAATTATAAAAACGGTTTACTAGTAAAACCAGGGGACCCAATCAAATTGGCGGAAAAAATCAACGAGGTCTTAAGAAATGACCATCTTAAAAATGAACTTGGCATCCAGGCCCACCAAACCGTGCTTTTCAATTTTGAGCTTGATAAGATGGTAAAAAAGATTGAGGAACTACTCTAAAAATCTCTACCGAGACTCTTTACAAACACTCTGGCATCAGCCTCAAAAGACGGGTCAACCTGAACCGCTTTATGAGCCATTTTTACAGCATCATCAATTCTTCCCAAATTAGCGTATGCGGTTGCCAGTGATGCATAATGCTGGGGGTTATTTGGATTAACTTGAATCAACATTTCGTAGACCCAAGCAATATGGACAAAATCTTTGGTCTTGATATAAGCATTTACCAATCTTGCAAAATCCTCTTCGCGGGGACTATACGGGTTTTTGCTCAATAGGGCCCTTTTTAAATCCTCTGCCCCGCTTAAGTCCCCGTTTTCTATTTTAGCCGCTCCTAAGTATGCATGGGATATGCCAGTATCCGGATTTAAATCGACTGCTTTTTGGAAAAATTCAATGGCTTTAGTATAATCTTTTTTATTAAGATATGCTTGGGCTATTTCATAATAAGTTCTGATAAACGTCGGCGAAAGTTCCAATGCTTTCATTGAATAGGCCAAAGCACTGTCATTATATGGTGACCCTGGATCTTCTTTACCAAACATGATATTCAATCGAGAACCATAGAGATATGGCAGATTATCAATCGAGTTTTCTTTAATGTTTTTATCAACTTCTGTTATCGCATATTTATAAGCATCTTGGACTATTTTTTCTTTAATACTCGGACCGCCTCCGCCGACCAGATATTGGGCAAATCTGTGTCTGTATTCATACTTGCCAGGCACATCATAAGACAAAGCTTCTTTATATTTTTCTAAAGCTCCATTAAAGTCGCTTGCCCACCCTCTTACAATAGCTCTTGTAAGTGTGTAGTTGGCCCTGGAAGGCAAAAAATTGGTTTTATATATCAACACTAGGACAGAAACGACTAAAACAATGGTTAAAATGCCGATAAGAAATCTGTTTTTGATAACCGGGAAAGACATTTTTGTTTCTTCCTTTCGTTCACGCCCAAAATAGGATACATATCCGGCAAGCGTAAAGAAAACAACAAAATTAGCCGAGGTGTCAAATATGAAAGAGTTGTGGATCATATATGCAACGACCGCTGAAGTAAGTCCTACACCGTAAACGACAAATTCGTTGTTCTTCATTAGTCTTCGAAGATGGGCGAACAAAGAAACAAAAATATTAACATAGGCCAAAAACCCCACAAGACCCATCGTCACCAAAATCTCGATGAACATATTGTGGGCCCTGTCAAAAAGAGTCTCCGAGCCGATTCCCACAAAAAACTTCGGATTAAAATATTTCGAAAAAGGAATATTAAAATTCTCCGGCCCCCAGCCAAGAAGAATTGTTTTTGGATTTTCACTCCATCCTTTCAGCCCCGCCTGCCAGGCCCAAAAACGCGTCTGAACAGTAACTGAAGTAAGTGATAAATTGGTTATTCTGCTCAAATACCCGGAGTTTTTTACAAAAGAAGAGTTGTTAAACAATCCGACAAAAATAACGAATAAGACAACAAGACCAACTAGAGAGCCGAACACCAACCTTCCGGTATGTGACTTTTTGCGCTCCATCCACAAGAACGCAAAAACCATAAGCCCGACCGCATAACCTAAAATTGAACCTCTAACCGCAGTCATCAGAACAACAACAGAAGTTATTACAAAGGCTAGCAAATACAGAGTTCTTCGATTTTGAGTATTCCTGGGATTTAAATACATTATCAAAGACAAGAACACGGATAGTAATTCATAGCCGGCAAATAAAGCTGCATTGCCGATGGTGCCGAATATCCTCGCACGTCCTCCTGATCCAAGGAAAAATTCAATATTTGTTTTCTGGGCAAATCCATAAAACGCCGATAAGACACCAATAAAAATAGTCAGGTCAAGCAATCTTTGCCAATGTTCTTTTTTTGTAAATACCGAAGTTAAAATTATAAAGAATAAAAAGTAATGCCAAAAAGTCCAAAGACCGCCCATTCTTTCAAGAGTGCCCCAAAAACTTGGATATTTCAAAACACTGGTCAAGGTAGCCAAAGTAAACGCTAAAGCAAAAAACAATAAAGCCCAAAATATTCTATCTCGGCGAGGTAGAAAAAAACGGTTTTTAAAAACCAATACCAAATAAGCCACTCCTAAAACTTCAATTAAACTCCTAAAAATTATAACCTTCCCAAAATGAAAAGGGGAAATGAAATCCTTCCAAATAATGAGCGGCACTAACGCCGTCAAATAAATTCCGAACCGGATAAATTTAACTAGACCCGATTCTCGTGATAATTGTTGTTGCATAACAAATATAAAATACCATAATTTACAAAAATTTCAACCTTATTTTAGAGTTACTCTGTAAATTATTCCGGCAGAATCATCTGAAACATAAAGTGCTCCATCAGGCCCGAACTTCAAATCAACCGGCCGGCCGGATATTTTACCATTATCTCCTAACCATCCTGAAATAAAATCCTCCGGCTTTTGAGACAGAACCTTACCATTAGCATCTAAATCATATCTGACAATCTTGTACCCGACGGCAATGCTTCTGTTCCAAGAACCATGAAACGCCACTAAAAGATCCCCCGCCCATTCTTTGGGCCATCCTTTATCTGTCGGAATAAAAGTCAAGCCCAAAGGAGCCGAGTGAGCTGGAATTTCTATAATGGGCGGTTCTGTCTTGGCGCAATCAGCAGACAGATCAATTCTTTTAATTTTTTCCGGATTAAATATTTTATCTTTTATCCGATTACCATAACAAAATGGCCAGCCAAATCGTTTAGCGCCAAATTTATCTTCTGAGCCGGCAACTTTGATAATATTTATTTCGTCTGGCGGCAAAGAGTCTCCCAAATTATCACGCCCCATTTCTGATGCCCATATTTCTTTTGTCTTGGGGTGAAAAGTAAAAAACACGGAATTCCTCAATCCTCCGGCAAACTCTGCAGTATAACTGCCTTCTGGGTCGGACTCTAAAATTGCCGCTCTTTTCCAGGTAGTATCTTCAACACAAACATCGCAAGACGAACCGACACTTATATACAACTTGATATCGACAAGGGTGTTATTCCCCTTTTTTCCCGGCAATAGAGGGATTTTCCTAAAATTAGGCCCAAAAGATATTGTCCTCGTAAAATGTTGGCCATCAGCCGGAAGGTTAGTAATGTTTTTACCAACTCCATCAATTAATTTGCCAGTATTAGCATCGTAGGCATACTTCACAATCTGCTGTGTCTCAGCAACATACAAATAAGTAGTTTTCCCGGAACTTACTTGTCTTGAGTCTGTCGAAGGATAAAAATCCAAACCGTGAGGCAATCTTAAGTTTTCGATTAAAATATGCCCCGATTCAAAATATCCATTTTTGTCTTTATCTTCCAAAACACTAACCCTGCCCGCTTTTGTTTCGCTTACCAGCATTCTGTTCTTAGAATCAAAAACCATGACTCGGGGATTATCTAGATTTTTAGCCGCAATAGTAATTTTCAAACTTTCCGGAAGTTTAAGAAAGGAAAGATCAGTGTTGAAAATTTCCTGTATTGCGGACTCTTGGGGAGATTGAACATAAAACCAATTAAATACAACAAACGCAGCAAATACGACGGCTATTGCTAAAATTTTATATTTATTGAACATATTTTAAAACATATTAACTTAAAAACAAAAGACCCGCAAATGGGTCTCCTGTTTTTAAAACAAAAATTTAAATTACTAAATTGCTTTCAAATAGTCGCCATGAACCCAAGCATCTTTGGCCTGGTATTTTATCTTATGCCATGAACCTGACTGGCCCAAACTTTCTAATACTTGTCCCAGTGGAAGTTTGCCTAAAATAATGCTTGAAGTGCCGGCTGACGTTCTCACGTTGAGTTGGTCGGTGCCAACAACTTTATATTGTTTTTTAACAACCGAACTTGGTGTCGGTGTTGAAGACATGGTTTTTCTAGAATAATCAGGTATTTGATTAACGGAAGTATACGCTGTTCCCTGCGGATACCAATTAAATTCTTTTGTATTGATGCAAAATACTTTTTTGAAAAAGTCAGCATCATCCGCTACGGCTTGTTCACCGGTAGTGTTAACCCAGTGAAGCTTTCCGGTATCTTCGCCGGTCGTTTCTACTCCATAAACCTTTTTATCATTGGTTTCACAATTTCTGAAAAGGCCGGAAGTTACAAATAGATCCCTTGTCACAGACGTAGTACCTTTAACTTTGTTAAAACCGCCAAGATGGCCGTAGAATCCAAATATGGCAGGATTTAAGAATAACCTCTTGTAGCCATATGGATTGACTATGTAAACATCCGGGTCGCTTGAACCAGCCGCGCTGATAACATCGCCATCTTTCAAACTCGCAGCTGACAAACTTACAAATCCTCTTGAGGCCGGAGTTGATTTGCTTACGGAAACAGAAACCGGGACTGAAACTGGAGTCGGGGTTGCCGAAACCGCCGGACTCACAACTGGCGCGGGAGTTGGGGTTGTAGTAGTTGTAGTAGTTGTAGTTGTTGTAGTTGTTGTCGTCCCGCCCCCTCCACCACCACCTCCGCCACTAGAACCACCGACGCTGCCAGTAGAGCCGCAAATAGTTGAACTGGGTGTTATTATTACTGTTGTCGCAGCAGATACAGTCAGATTTAGAGTTGATTTGCTTTCGGCGCAGGAATATGAAAAACCGCCATCGTTTTCTAATAACTTTCGGCCGGCTGATTCGAGATTAAAACTCTGGCCGGCAGAAATCGTGACCGTTATTTGAGTGCTGCTTACTACCACCGAATCCGCATCGGAACCGCCTACTATGTTAAAGTTTCCCGAGTCAAGCTCTATGGTAGTATCTTCTGTAAAATAAGCATCGCCGACAGCTTTTGCATGGTTAACTCCGATCAAGAATATTCCACCAAGCAAGATGGCAACGAGAACTAAGGAGGATTTGTTTTTTATTTGTTTCATTTTATTTTTTTTGAAGTTGCATACTTCGAATAGTGTTAACAACCGGAGAGTCATCGTTTAGGTTTTCCCAGAACAATACTTGATCTTGATTTATTGTCATTTTGTCTTTGGGTTTATGAGGTTCAATCGCACCAAGTTTGACAAGTTGGCCAGCTCCATTTTCGTTAACTTTGACATAATAAACATCCGCCAGAATCAAATAATCAGAGCTAGCATTCTTTAAATGTCCAAAATATATCTGGTCATTTGTTAAAAATACGGCTTGAAATGTATTTGAATCTATAAAATCATTCCGGTCATAGCGATCATATGTAAGATAGTCCACAAAGAACTGCATCCCAACATAACCAATCGCAATAACCAGAACCGTCAAACCTACAGCCATGCCAACTAAGACATTCTTGTTTTTAGCCATACTTGAATTATCTTACCTGCAAGATACTGTGCTAACAGTTAAAGCCGTGCCTCCGACATAAACACGAGCATAGACCGGCTTTCCTGCGGTATCTGTAAGTTGAAGACAAGATCCTTTGGTCCCATCAGAACTTCCAAAATACATACTTGCGGTGCCAGCCTTTACAAATTCAGCAACATATGCGGTGCTGGAACTGGCTACATTAGAACCAACAACAAGATTTCTCGTGATAAAAGCGTTTCCTGCCGAGGCATAACCAACTACTTCAAAATCAACTGCTACCGAAGCAGTGCCGTCCAAAAATGTCTTGCCATTTACTTCTAAAGCGCCTGTTAAAAGTAAGTCATTACTGGCATCGATGTCCGTAGCATGACCAGTAGTAGCAGTTCCAAATCTTGAATATGCCACAGAAGCGGTCGCACCAGATAGACCAGCTACCTGAATTGCGTTTGGAGTGAAGAAATAAGATGCCGATGCCGTGCCTTGGACTTCAAACTTGGTTGAGGGTGTATCTCCAACGCCAACTCTCCGGTTTGTAGTATCGATGGTTAAAACGGTTGTAGTTCCAGCCGCATTTTGGAATCTGAAAGCAGTAGTGCTATCGTTATTCATTCCCGGCCTGACTTGACCGTTGGCTAAGAATAATATTCCAGATACAGAAGCAACACTACCAAAAGAAGCCGTAGCTCTAACTTCTAAGTCGCCGACAATTAAAAGATCGTTAGTAGTTGTAATATAATTGGCGTGATTGGTGGCAGAAGTACCAAATCTGTTATAGGCCACGGAGGCCACTCCGCCTACCTGCAATGTGTTAGCGGTCATTAAGTATGACGCAGAAGCTGTGCCTTGGACTTCAAAGGTTGTTGAAGGTGCGGCGCCGACACCTATTCGAGCATTTGTACTATCGCCTATAAGATAATTAGTACCGGCAGCATTTTGGAATCTAACAGATGTAGTAGAATTAGCCGCTGGATTCACAAGAAAAGTACCCGTCGTACTCATGTTGGTCCCGATAGTGCTTGCAGCAAAAACGCCCAAGGGCGCAAGGACAAAAACAGAAACTAAAGTGACTGAAAGAATCGACCAAGAAACCGACTGAAAGTTATATTTTTTCATATGTTATTAATTATAATTCAACAGTCTAATACCGCACAAGCCCACTTATCAACAACCCTTATTTTAAAATTCATACACCAAGAAAGAATACCCTACCCTGTCGATGGGTTGATAAAAAGAAGACCAATCAAGTCTGTCATCAAGCCGCATTTGGCTTAATTCTTTTAATCTTATAAGAAAATTAATATTTACAGCATACCTTCCCGATAGATTTGAAATAGATGTTTCTGTCGAAGGTATGATATTTTTAATCCCGTAATATTTCGGATCAAAATATATATTGGCATCCGAATTCACAATTTTCGTATCAGGGTATTTTTTTTGATATTCTGCAAGACGTTTTAAATCATGTTTCCATTCCAAGTTTGAGTCATCCAAATACTTATGTCCATTGGCGGACCCCCCGATAAATTCATTAAAGTAGGCCAAATAATCCGGGTAGATGCTCACGGCAGAAAAAACATACCAAATGGCCAGAACAAAAATTAAAATGGTGCCTGTTTTAATTTTTGTTCTGGAATTTTCAATTTTAAATTTCCAATTTTCGGTTAACCTTACCAACCCTCCTGCATAAAGAGTCAGGAACGGAAAAACCGGTAATAGATAACGAACACCAAGATTATGGGCTTTTAAATTTGTGACGAACAAGAAAAAAACAACAGGCATAAATATAAATAGTTTGTCCCGATTACTGATATTTAATTTTTTATGGAAAACCAACGCAAACACCAAAGCAGCCAGCACAGGAATGGGAGTCTTTATCAAAAATGCTTCCAGAAAATAATACCACCAGCCGTTTTGTGAAAACTGGCCGTTCAAATAGAAACTATAATAAATATTCGCATCGGCATAAACCATGTTTATGCCTTTTAAGTAAAACCCCGAGTCCGTCGGCATAAAGTAAGAAAAATACACAACCACAAAAGCAGGAATAATCATTATGGCTGTCATTTTGACAAACCCGCTAACCACCGAGTTAAAATCATTTCGTCCTGACTTGGCATAAACAAAAATCAAAAATAAAATTACCGGCAAAAACACAACAGCCGAAAATTTAGAGCTCAATGCCAAACCAAGAAATAATCCAGAATAAATTAAATGCTTGTTAATATTGGTTTTGACAAATTTCCACAAATAATAAAAAGCGACAAACGAGAAGAGGGCCAAAGCTAAATCAGTGGTCACAAATTGAGCATGGGCAATAATGTTAGGCATAAAGGCATAAAGAAATAAAGATAATAGGCCCGCTTTGGAATTGAACATTTCAAAAGCCCATCGATAAATATAAAACCCCAGCAAAACAGAAAAGAGCATGATCGGCAATCTTCCCCAAAACAACAACCTGTCCACATTATTGGAAGTCAAAAACTTTTTGCCGAATTTCCATTCATTTTTAAAAGGTCCGACTAAATCGGGGTCTTGACTGTCAAATTTCAAATTCATAAACAACAAAGGAAAGGAGGAAATCAATTTTACAAAAGGCGGATGCTGAGGATTTAACGTAATTTGTCCCGTTTTCCAATAAGAATAGCCGCTTGGAAGATGAGTTATTTCGTCGCTTGCCGGACTGAAGTTTTGAGAGCTGAAAAACGGCAAAAGAAAAGTCACGGCCAATAGGAAAATTATAGCAACCTTAACCATCAAACTGTTTGAAAATTGAATCATTGAAAATTTATTGAAAATTGAAAATTATAAATTGCTTTCGGCTATCTTTATCATCTCCCCTATCTCAGGAGCTTTGTTTCCGAATGTCTGTGCGTTTTTCAAATAAATTAATGCCTGTTTATATTCTTTTTTAACAAAATATGCGGTACCCACCACCGCGCTTATATCAGGATTGTCTAAACTTGATCCAAAATATTTACTCATCATTTCCAATGCTTTGTCCGGTTTATTCAGGGCAATTTGAACATAAGAATACTTTATTATATATTCTGCCGTAGCATAAAAATTTATAACTTTAAGAAAATTATCACCCGCCTCCTGAAGCCGTCCTTGTTTTAAATATAACCTTGCCAGGTTTATAGAAGAATTTGTTGCATCTGGATTCAATTCTAAAGACTTTTTAAATTTTTCTTCGGCTAAAACATAATTTTTCTCATGATCAGCGACAACTCCCAACAAGTTCTGAAGATGAGAATTATTTTCGTATATGTTTCTAGCAATTTGAAGCTGTTCTTTAGCTAAATCCCACTCACCAGCTCTTATGTGTACGCCGGCCAATGCTGTTCTGGTAATTAGGCTATTGGGAGATTCTTTAACTGTTGCATTAAACAATGTCTGACTGTCACGCCAGTCCTTATTTCTTACGATGGTTCTAACACCATAAAAAATTAAAACAACAGTCAAAAATCCGTATACCACTTTAGCATCCAATTTTTTATATTCAATAACTTTCTTCAAGATCCAAGCAATAATAATCGTAAAACCAAAAGATGGAAAATACATTAATCTTTCCCCCATTATTGTTCCCACCGGTTTAATCAAATTAGAAATAATAAGGTAGGGGAACAGGAATAATACTGCACCAAAAGAGATCTCTTTGTTTACTTTTTTATAAAAAACAATAAGAACAACCAACAAGATGAGGATCAGGATTCCGACCGCAGATTCAAGAGAAACAAAGGGATTGCTTACTGTTTGTATGGTATTAAAAGAATAATCCGCAGAAAGATGGATCGGCCATACCAATCTTTCGACATACATAAACAAAACCTTAAACGCCGTGAAAATTCTTTCTAAAAAAGATGAAAAAATCAAATGATTTTCTACAATAGTTGTCGTAGCAGCTCCAAAGAAATAACTGCCCAAAGCTTTGTATCTTAATATCGCATAAAGTCCGAACGGTAAAAAGAAAAAAAGCATATTTCCGATTGATTCCTTTATTTTTTTATGTAAAACAACAAAGTCAATATATAAAATTACCGGCAACACCATTAAGGCCGACTCCTTGCTTAATAGAGCCAATAAAAACGATATAGAACTTAATATCTTATTTTTATTAACAAAAAAATAAATACTGATGATACTGAACAAGAACGATAAAAGCTCTGCTCTTCCAACAATAGAAGTTACCGCTTCAGTATGAATAGGATGGGTCAAAAACAACAAAAAAGTTGCGTAGGACAGGAACTTATTTTTAAATAAAAAGTAAATCAGCCAAAAAACCAAAAAAGAATTTAGGACATGAATAATAATATTGACGACATGAAAACCAGCCGCTTGTCCCGAGCTTGTGGAAGAAGAAAGCGAACTATTTATATAATGATTGATGGCATAAGAAGCCATGGCCAAAGGGCGATAAAGTCCTGTTTTGGGCATATTTTGATGATAAGGAGAGATAAAGAGATTAAAAAAATTACTTGGGTCTGTTAGATCGCCCCGATTTTGAACTACTGTTACGTCGTCAAACACAAACTCACCTGAAATACCGTTTCCGAAAACCAAAAAAGACAGAATAATTGCCAAAATAAAAATAATAACAAATTCCCGATTGAAAATCATTTTTGCAATTCTTTGATAAAACTTTTCATCAATTCGCCAGTTTGAGGATCTAACTCGGCGTATTTTAACCCTGTTTGTAAATCTTTTAGGGCTTGGTCTTTATTATTAAGCGCGACATAAACCAGCGCCGAATTGTAATAAACACGAAGATTATTCGGGAGAAGAAGCTTAAGCTTTTCGATATTTTCAACGGCTTTAGTCAGGTTGCCTTGTTGAGCATATATAACCGACAAATTTTGATAAGGATAATAGAAGTTGGGATTAATTTCTATCGCTTTTTCGTATAACTTGATTGCTCCGTAAATATCCCCCCTAGATTGCAAAATAGTGCCTAAATTAAAATGAGGTTCGGCAAATATGTCACCTAGAGAGGCAGCGATTTTATAATATTTCTCGGCATTTTCCATGTCTTTTTTATTGTAATAGATATTTCCCACATTATTATTTATCCTGGAACTGTCCGGTTCATATTTTAGGATGTCAAGATAAAAAGCAAGCTGATTACCCCACAGAAGATTGCGCTGAATTGATTGATAAGCAAAGAAAGAAAAGTAGGCAACTAATACGGTGATCATCAAGATTCGACAGAGTTTCCAAGGGGTGGAAATCCCACTCCGAGAATTTTGGATTTTCAAAAAGGTCGAATCTTTAAAATCCAAAAGTTTAACCAAATAAAAAGAAAAAACGAGCCAAAAACCAACCATTGGCAGATAGAGCCAATGCTCATACATTAATGCATTTACCGGTGTAATACCGGAAACAGGTCCAAGAGAAATAAAAAACAACGCCACGCCAAAAAACCAGACCTGAAAAATTGCGGGTCGTAGGTTGTGAGTTGTGAGTTGACGCTTATACAGATGCCTTAGCCAAATCAATAATCCGATAAGGCCCAAAAAAATCGGCCAAACCGGCCACTGAAACAACGAGGTGTAGACAACAGCGCCTCTCTCCATGTGAAGACCCGTCGGAACTATCAAAAGTTTTAGATATTCCCACAGTATGGGCAGAAAGGTAAATACTCTGACATATAGATTTTCAGAATAAATATTAGGTTCAGCGTAAAAATTAAGGGTATTCTGAAAATTTAAAACCGTAAGCCTCAAAATTCCATAAACGACAACTACTGCAAAATAAGGCCAAATTTTAATTAGGCCATGTTTTACGGATTTCAAAAATCGTTCTTTTGAGATAAAAGAAATATAAAAAGCGACAGCCAAAAACGGGAAAATTATCGCAGTTTCCCGACTTAAAAGAGCCAAGACCAGAAAAACTAAGGACAGCACTCTATTCAAGGTTAAACCTTGTATCCTTCCAAGGTTTAACCTTGGAGTAGTTTCTGATCGATAGAACAAAATCAATGTCGCCAACATGAATGTCGTCACCAAAGCGTCTCCCCTGCCCGATATGTAGGTTATTGCCTCCGTTTGCAAAGGATGAATCAAAAATATCAAAGAAGTTAAAAATGCCACTGCCAAAGTTCGACCCTTTGAAATCCCAAGGTCAAACTTTTTTAACAATAAGAAAATTAAAATACCATTGGCCACATGAATCAAATTGCTCAGTAAATGATAGCTTAGCGGTTTAATACCTGAAATTATATAATTTAAAGCAAACGTAAAAAATAAAAAAGGTCTGTAATAATTACTTTTCAAGCCCACTCCCGCAAGAGTATTATGGGTAAGCCAGAATTTAATATTATCCCAGCTTATTGTGTGGACAAAATTATTTCTTATTATCCAATCCTCATCATCCCAAAACAACTGGTTATTCAAATTAAATGAGTAAATAAAGCCGCTTATGACGATAAGGACTACGATCGGCAGCCAAACTTCTTTTTTTAACAGTAGTTTATTCATTGAAATATTTACTTAAAAAATCTTTTGCCTGCGTATTGTTTTTATCCAATCTCACAGCTTCTTTGAAAAAGGCCTGGGCGTTTTCAAGCCGGCTTAAGTTCATATAAACCACTCCCAAAATAAAATAATATTGACTCTCTTTCAAGCCTAAATCAATCGCCATTTTTATATTTTCCGCCCCCAATTGCTGATTTTGTTTATCCGAGTAAGAAACGTGAATAAATCCTTTGTGGAGATAAGGATATGGATTTTTGGGATCAATTTTTATAACTTCATCGGCAAAATAAGCCGATGCTTCCAGCCAATCAATTTTAAACAAAACGCGTGACAAAATAAGATTTAGGTCGGCCTTGTTTTTATTTGAGTTTTTTATATTAGCAGATATTTTATCTATGGCATTTTTATCAATAATGGAAAATTTAGAAATAACCCCGGTGTTTTTACTATTATTCTTAAGCAGAATGATTGCATCTTCGTTAATATAAACAATTTTCCAGTCCAGGTTTTTGGCAATATTTCTTAAAAAATTATCGGCCCAAGGCGTAACATCATTATATCCAAAAAATATGAAGTTGATGCCATATTTCCCTGAAAATTCAAGCCACTTTTTCTTATCCTCTTGCATCGGCTTATATGTCTCGCTAAAAAACTCAACCGAATATGCTTCTGGCCTGTTGTCAACAAAAACTTTCTCTTGGGGGTACAGCTGCCATATCAAATATCCTCCAATATCAAAATTATTAAACATTGGTCCTTTGATATTGTTTTGTTTGACAAAATCAACAGCTCTTTCCAGTCCATTCGGAACAGAAAAACCGGATACCCTGGAAACTCCCATATACCTGTAATATGTATTATTTGCCACAAAAAAAATAAGCAAAATAATCAACGCGGAAAACAGAACTTTAAAAAAACTGCTCAATCTTTTAACTTGAGGTTTAACTTCAAGTTTATAGAGATTAAACCTCTGTAGAACATCTGCCAGTAGGATCGCCAATATCGGGAAAGACGCAAGCGCGTACAACGGCAAATTGCGTAACATCCTGAATCCAGCATACACAAAAAATGCCATAGTAAGTATTTCAAAGACCCTTTGTTTCGATTTTTTTGCGGTCAGTATCAAAGAAATAACTAAAAGTACCACCGAAAGTTTAAAAATAAAAACCGGCAAAAGAAAACCTCTAAGGTTGGCCAGAAAAGAAAGGGTTTGATTCTCAACTATGTTGTATCCGTACTCGTTCAGCACTTTAAAGGGCAAAAGTGCACCTTGAATTCCGTTCGGATTTATAAGTGTTGCCAAGCTGGTTAGTGATCCAATCAACACTATTCTGATAAGGTCCGACCTTTTAGAAACAAGCCGGTCTATGAGAAATGCTAACAACAGAAATGGTCCGATAAAAAAATAAATGTGCAAATTTACCCAAAACAATTCCAAAATCGGCAAAAACCAGAGAAAAAAATAATTTTTTTCATATTTTGCCTTTAATATAGCAAACAAGAAAAATGACAAAATGACGAAACTGAATATCTCCGGTCGGACTTCCGTTCGCTGGATAAATATGAACATTGAGAGAAGGAAAGATACTAAAAGAGACCAGAAACCTGTGGATAACCGACTTCGCAAGTCGGTTATCCACAGGTGTTTTATAGTAAAAAATAGTAACAAAAACGCAATCAGTACCAAGGCGGTTTTAACAAGAGTTAATCCGATAAATCCAAAGTAACTGAAAATACCAAAAAATATTACCTCGCTTAACCAGTGATGGTTGATAAAAGGGAAATCCGGCTCGGTAAAAGAAAATAAATTTGTCTTTGGAACCTCTTTTGTCTGCCAAATAATCTCGCCAACCTTAAGATGCCGACCGATATCTTGGCCGATAGTGTCAAAGTTGTGAATCAAAAAACTCCCCAAAAGTACAAAAATGAGAACAAATAAATAGTTTTTCTTAAGGAAGTACAACAATGGTTTTACCATCGCATTGTTTTTCAAAAAGTTTGACATAGCCCCCTTCAGTAACAAAATTTCCCCGTGTATCCACTAGCCGGCCGTATTGGATTTTGGCGGCCATTTCATATCGCTTGTACTTGGGGCTATCCGGCAATATCACGCCCAACAAACTTTCTCCGTTGGGAATAGGGATATTGGAAAATATATTCGGTCCGACCGATATGTCATCCTGGGGAGTTACCGTCCAAAAAACATTTCTTCCCGGATGATCAATCCCTTTGTAGACAAACAGGGCATCCTGATTGTCATAAGTATTATGATCCAAAAATTTTATTTCGCCTTTCAATTCACAAGAAGCATCAGCCAAGAGCAGCGACCAGGGCACAGTTTCGCCAACAAAAGATGTCTGGCCATTGCCGGTGGGAAGCGGAACTGGAACCTTAGTTACGTTTGGTCTTACTGCGCCCTCCGTAGCCCCTGGCGAAGGACGGAGAATAGGAGGAGACGAGACTGTCGGAGATACTGATGGCTCCGGATAATTAACGACATCAGGTGCCTGAAGGATATTAGATGTCCAAATATAAAACCCTACAAAAAATAAGCCTGCCACTAAAATAACCACCAAAATAATATTGTTTTTAGACATGAGAAGATGTTAACCAAATTAACGTGAAAAGTCAAAATATCCAGAAAAAAGAGCTCTCAAACCACTCACAACAAATGTCCATGGACTTGACGATTTAACTTGAAACTCAGGAATAGTAAGAGGAATAGAAACAAAATCAGGGTCATGTTCTGATTTGCGATAATGACCATAAATATAGACTTTGTATTGCTTTGTGAAGTCCAGCCCAAGGCCATCATAAATAAATGACTTATCTTGATTACCCTCCGTTACTTTCATCTGTTTGGTCCAAAGGGGAATTTGAGCATTTTTATCATCAGAAATCATAATCAAATAGTCAGGGGTAGAGTCAACGGGCCAACTGCTAGCTATGCTCCACTTAAAAGTTGGATAGATTCCTGCTGTTCGCTGGTTATCAGTTGGACTTAAAATATCCACGGGGCTCAAGAACATCAATTTGGTTTCCGATGATGGCCGGGTTTCCTGTCCGTCTTTATCCGCGCCCACGACATAATAGATGTACTCCCCTTCTGAATAGTTTGCCGCCGGCAAGTATGCAACCGCGTCCCTTCCGCCGGGAGGCACGATTCTCTGAATAGACCAGTACCCGCATTGGCCCGCTTCGGTCATCATCCATTCTCCGTCAATATCTATGTCTTCACAACCGGTTGAGGGCATCTCTTCAAAAGTAGCAACTCGGACAAAATATGCATGACCTGGCTTTTTTTCATACAATCGGAAATTCTCAATTTTGTCCGCCTCTTCATCAGAATATTTAAAAACAATCCTTTGGCCGATACGGCCGAAGTTTGAGGTGATATGAGAAATAAGCCAATCAGCTCTTATGTAATCCGGGGCCGGAAATTGAAGATTAACTTTTGCTGGAATGAGCGGAACAGAAGAAACACTCGGAATTGGAGTCGTTGTGCCCTCCGTAGCCTTTGGCGAAGAGTGGGGCGAGGCCGACTCTAAAACAATTGGTTCTCCTTCTTTAATAGATGCTACTTCTTTTTTGGAAACAACTTTTACGCTTTGCCATTTAAAATTACGAAAGTTAAACACTTCAATACTGCTTACCCACTTCTTTGTATTGTTATTGATTAAGTAAACCTTAATATCGCCTTTGGCCCTTAACAGTGTTCCGTCCAGATAGCCGGCATTTGCGGCAAAGGAAAACGAGAAGAACAAGACCAAAATTAAAAACCTAATTTTTGACATGTCTTAATGATACCATAAAGTCGGGCCCTGAAGAAATCAAAACCCGCCTTTCGGCGGGTTTTGATTCTCTAACAGTTCCTTAGAAATCAGAACTGTCGGATGTTTACCAGATTACCTCTGGAAGGTCGGACCATACAACGGCAAGCTTCTTATGATACCCGTCGCTGAAGGCGTATCTAAAGAATTTGTCGTATTGTCATAGTTGCCTACCCAGTTGATCAAGCCAGCCAGATCATCCTGCAAAGTTACTTGGAAGTAATCGGCAGCTCTGCCTGTAGTTCCAGCATTTGCATAGTGCTGTGTCGGGTTGTTCAATCTGATACTGAAGGTCCTTGTTTCTCCTCCAGCAATTTCTATATCCTGACCGGTAAAGTTGAAGGATATGGAAGCGTTCCAGTCCGGTCGGACACCAGAGGAACCATTCCCCATGCTAATGGTCTGACTTGTATCAGCCGCACCGGGAGTGCCAAGGCCTCTAAGAGCGCTCGGACCGTCAATCACGGTTCCCTGTTCATCCAAGACAGAGAAGGTAGTGCTGGTTGTCGTATTTACATGTGAGTCACCAGAAGCTACCACTTCAAAGTTGATGGAACCGGATCCGTTATGTTCATTGTCAAATCTCAAGTTGGCAGTGGCAAGACCCATCGCCGTTACCGAGAATTTGAACACAGTCGGAGTGCCTATCAAGCTGTATGGCGAAGATAGGGCAACCTGCTCAATCTTCGGAAATACTCTATAAACGGTCTGGTTATACGCACCAGACACATCATTAATGTTCGTGCTGGTACCATCCAGTACGGTGCCCGAACCCTCACCAACTGCTCTGAATCCGTTAGTGAAGCTCCCGTCATACCTGTCAACCAAATCCAACGAGAAGGCGACCAGTGTGGTGTCAGCAGTTGTACCTGTAGTTTGGGTAGCTCCTTCATCCTTGGTCTTCATGTCGGCGTTCACGGCAATTTCCAAACTTGCGTCTTTCGGAACATAAGGTCTGTCTGCATCTGTGGTTGACCAATTGAAGTTCGCGGAAGCCGCATTGCTAAACGACTGGAACTTGGTCATCGTAGCTCCCGATTTAGTCTTGTAGGTCAAGATAACATTTTTGACATTTTTGGCGCTCGTATCTTCGTCAGAAGAGGAAGCGGCAATCGTCAATTTCTCAATATATTGAGCCTCATCTGTAGCGGTTAATCTGAACTTGGAGACCGGAGCGTTTACCTGGCCCCAATATAAGGCGCCTTTTACAGGACTTGAAGCGGCAGTGGCCAATGTCATTGAACCGCTATTCTTCACGGTCAAGACCTGGGTCGGGGTTGTAGTGCCATTAACTGCAGCAGCGCCGGGATTTACGGTGTTGGAATCAGAATCCAACGAGGTAACATCTCCTGTTGCGGCGATGTCGAAGGAATAGACGTCACCAGCTGTACCTGAAGCGGTATTGTTGGACAAATCAACCCTTACCAACATTGTCTTTGACGTTCCTGCTGGAATATTCCAGTCCAAGTTCGAGAAAGTCATCGTACCTGTTCCGGAAGTACCCAACAAATTACTTGAAATCTTGTCTGAACCGGCAATCAAAACACCCGTTCCGGCTTCATATAACTGAACCTTGGCCGTTGCATTAGCAATTGATATTCCCGTATCTGTCGTATCAGTACCTTCGTCCAAAGTTGCGCCTGAATCAGCGGCATAACCAGTAATCTTAATAGTAGTTACCTTGAGCGCAGAAGCCTGGCCTGCGGCAAAGGTAATACCAACCGCATCAACATCCTTCATGCCCCTTATCTTTGTCTGGTCAGTCGGAGAACCGGCTAAGCTCAAAGTCAAAGCGGAAGAAGTAATAGTAATGTTAGAACCGGCAATATCCGAACGGGGAACGATATCCGCGGAAGCAACCGCAGTATTTGTTCCGGCATACTTCATCTTGGATACAGCGGCAGTATCATCGCTGTAATCATCCAATATGACCTTGAATACGCTGTCAGTATCAAGCAATTGAGTGCCACTGCCAAGCGAAGTGTCTACGTCGCCGGTAACTTTGAAGTTGTAAGTTACGCCGGCAAGCAGATCAAGGGTGTCGGTAAATTGTTCTTGAGCGCCTGTTGCGTTGTCGGGACAGCTGCCAGAATCATCAGCATGGTCAAATGCCGTGCCGTCTTTAGGACCCATCACAACAGTGTTGGTATCCTCATTCCAGACCTTGACATCGTTTAGGTCGTCCCAGTCACCTTCGGTTGCGGCATTATCATATGTGCCGTCATTTCCAGAATCAGCACAAATAGTGAACTCGGTCTGTTTGATCTCTATGTTTGAAGCGGCGGTCATCGAGAATCTCAACAGAGTAACATCAGCTACCTGTGTACCAATCGTAGTGGCATTAGGACCGTTGTAAACCAAGGTCAATGCTCCACCCATAAGCGTCAAGGTAGTTGCTTCAGCGGCAGTGTCAAGAGCGGCAATACCCTGAGCAGCGGTAGCATTAGTAGTATCCATACCTTGGCCATATTGGTCGCCCACTGCCCAAACATCCGGAGCGGTCTCAAAGTAAAGGTCAACTGTCTCGTCTTTCTTTCCACCCACATCTCCGTAAACCTTGAAGGTGGCATTGCCTCCTTTAGAGATAGTATATCCAGAACCAAGATCAAAAACGAGATAGTTGGTGCTTGTAACTGAACCCGCCCACTCCATTGCTCCGGTCTTTAGCTTAACATTAGTCAAATCAGCCGGCTTTAATGTGCCGTCGTTCAACATTGTCAAGCGCTTTACTGAAGCGGCTTCGGTATTTGCCGTAAGCTTAAATTCGGAAAGCTGGGCTTGCTTCTGTCCAACCGTCGGGTCGGAAAGTGAACCAACTTTAGCGACATCCAGTCGGCCAGACGAAGCGCCGGAGATGGCAAAGTTGTTGCCGCTCAAAGGCGCTCCGGATACTACTGAACCTCCCGCTGCGGTTACACCCAGCAACTGAAAGTAGTTAACATTACCGGCTCCTCCAGTAAGTATGTCGCCAACAAATGAGAGGTCTTTTGAACCGTCCACAGCAATATTCAATAAGAATGATGCCTCACCCGATGCAGACGAAAATGTCTTACCTGAAGTCAATCTTTTTGCTCCATCGTAGACATATACATTACCAAAGTCATCAGTGGTACCAGGGCCTAATCTCTTAAGAGTCACGGTGTTGACTGTACCCGAACCACTTACTCTAACTCTTAACATCTCAACTCCGGTGGCATTGTTGGTAATAGTCTGGGCTGACGGATTTCCAGGCGCCAACATAACCGACAACGGTCCTGAAACTACTGGAGCCGGGGCAGCAACTGAACCGCCTCTTGCATAAGCAGGAACTTGATTTACTGAAGAGTAATTAGAACCTACAGAATACAGAGCAAATTCAGCCGCATTGATGACGAAAACCTTCTTGAAGAAATTCGGATCATCGGCAACCGCCTGTGCACCAGAGGTATTAACCCAGTGCAACACGGCTACATCTTCTCCGGTTGTTTCTATTCCATAAACTTTCTCATCTCCGTCAACTCGGAATAAACCGGAAGTTACAAATGCATCTCTGGCAGCAGCAGATACATTCTTAACACTGGCAAATCCTCCGAGGTGTCCGTAAAGATTAAAGATTTGCGGATTCAAGAATAATCTCTTGTATCCCCAATCGTTGACGATATAGACATCCGGGTCATCAGAACCGGCTGCGCTAATCGTGTTGCCTTCTTTCAAACCATAGTCTGAAGGAGCAACTGCGAAAGCTGTAAGAGACAGCACTCCCGAAAGGGATAGTACCGTCGAAACAGCTGTAAGGATCGCGGCGGTTTTTATCAAACCGACACGATTGCCTTTTAATAAATTCGACATTTTAATTTTTTAATAACTGAACTGGTGCCGTCGCTCTGACATATCTATATTTTTAAATTTCGATATGTCGAGTCAACCAACGCCAGAACAGGTTTTTAATAACACTAATTAACTGAACTGACCGACCACAATATTTCTAAAGTCCACCTATTTCGACCTGGCAAATTTTAGAAGTGGTTTACAACTTTAAAACTTAATTTCATTTCTAATCTAAGCATCAATTTTTTCTTGCTGTCCTGATTGTCAATGTCCTTTCATTGGACTGCCTGCCTCTATAGATATTTCGATATGTCTATCTACGATGTCAATATTTCGAAATATCACTAAAGGCAGAAAGTCCGATATCTACTCAAAAAACGACCTGAAATTAGATCGATTACGAATCTTTTAATTCTTTAATTCTTCATATTTAATGCCGTTTAACGGCCAGTATTGTCCGCCAATACTACACAAAATACATTTGACAGTCAATGGTGACAAACCATGACTTCATAATAAGTATAAAGGTTATAATAAGGCCTGCAAGGGGTCAAGTGTGGATAAATCAGGCCATATTTTGGCGTAAAATCAAGGTTTATTATTTGATACTCATTACCTTGCTGCCATACCCCCAAATAACCCTATTTTCACTTAAAACCGGGGATATAACCGAGCTTACTCCCGTTGAAATGTGCCATCTCTCATTGCCGTCCTTATCAACGCCATAAACATCTCCCGACTGGGTAGAGAAATAGGCACCGCCGTCTTTGTCTACTGCTATCTGTTGGTTTATTTTACCTTCGGCCTGGAATGACCAACTAACCGTAAGGTCAGATTTATTAAGCGAGAAAAGTTTTGAACCGGAAGCAGGATTTGACCAGCTGTAATCTAAACCGACAAGAAGATTGGTCGGGGTAATTGAAACCATTGTTGCCCCCGAACCATTGCTGGCCGGTTCAATAACAGTCGTATTCAAAACAGAACCGTCAGGTGGAATGACGAACATTCTAAACCCGAAAGAAGAACCCCCATCATAACCGATAGCCGAATAAGTCTTGCCTGTTGATTTGTCATGTGACGGATTCGACTGCATACTGCCATTGGCGCCGGTATAAGCCAAATCCCAAATTTTTGAGCCATCAGACAAATATTTTGTAAAAAATTGATTACCGCTTATCCGTCTTGCCACAACACTATCGCCATTTTCAAGAACAATCGGAACAAAACCACTCAGGCCAGGATTACTGGCTTGGGTCTTTGTTGAGCCGCCTGTATTTAACACGACAAGCTTGTCGTTGCCGCTTGAATAGGTAAAATATGGTTCACCTTTTTCGGATACAGTAAAAGCTTTGATCGTACTTGCATCATCATAATCCCATTTCTTGGTTCCGTCGGAATTAAGAGCCGTAAAAGCCAAAACTCCGCCAGCTCCGATACGGCCAAAATACACCACACCATCAGATAAGATTGCCGGGGTGCCAATACTGACATTGGTGGCGTATTCCCATTTTTGTACGCCATTTTTATCAAGTTTTATTAATTTTCCGGAACCGTTGGCCGAGCCGAAATAAATACCTCCGTCAGCTGAAACAACCGGCTGACCTACAGTATTTCCGGCTCCGGCATCAAATTCCCAGCTTATTGTTGCCCCAACACCCGGCCCCGCCAAACTAGCCGCAAAAGACGTGTGATATTGGTCTTTACCGAGCATAGACCAAGCCCCGTCGTCTATCGCGGATGGGAAACTCACCTCGGCTATATTAGAAATATCTGAACACTTATCCACAGTTTCCCCATTACCGACTTCGCAAGTCGGTATGTTGATAACTTTTGTTTTCAGGGCAAAATAAAGTGTCTGGCCATAGTCATGGGCAATATCGGGAGTTACGATTTGCGATTCTCCCTCATTTCCGACGCTAGGCAAACTAGAGCTGGCTACTTTTATTGCTAAATCCCAACTGGCGGAAGAAGGGAAACCGGTGAGCGAATATCGCAAATCGTAACTCAAACTGGCCGGACTGTAACCGCCTGGGTCGGGCGCCGACCATGAAATGGTAAGCGGTGAGTTGATGGTGGCCAATAAGTTGGTAACGGCTGATGGAGCTTGAGTTATAACATCAGCGCTATTCTGGGATTTAGGAGTTGATGTGGCGGTAATCCATCCGCCATCCATCCGTTGGGCAGTTTTTTTAGTGTCATTGTTGCCAATAATTTCGTCATTGCCGTTTATTTTCCACGCATTTGAACCATCAACTTGGTCAATTACAGTTCCGGAAATGTCTTTCAAAACTAAATTTTCTCCCGTATTGCCTAAAGCGCCGGTGTATATTTGGTCGGCATCAATATCAGGCAACGTTTGATCATCGGTCCTTTCTAAGACATAAAAGCCAAACGGACTTATATTGCCAATCAGTGTTATGTCTGGCGTACCGTCTTTTGACTTAAGATTCCAATTGTTAAGATTTATGGTTTTGTTGGTGATGTTACGAAGTTCTATCCACTCATCGTTCGATAATGACGCTGAGGTTCCCATCCAAGCAATTTCGTTTAGGACAATGTCACCAAGATTGGCAGTGTCACCATCGGGTTCTGGTGACGGGATGGGTGACGGTGACGGCGATTGTGACGGAGTGGGAGTAGGAGTTGCTTGCGGTGAGCTTGTCGAATCCGGTGTCGAAGATGACCCGCCTCCTCCGCCGCCATATGAAACAATAACCTGAACCGCTGTGCTGTTTTTGGCTTTAGGCGTTCCGTTTATCAACCCGCCGGTTGCATCTTTATTTGTTGATGTCCCGGAAAAACTTTTCCAATTTGAGGCGCTATTACCGGCTTTCATCGAATCTATTCTCTCCATTGAATTCTTTGATGTTGAGTCACCGAAATACCATGCTTCACCCGTGCCACCAACCACATCTACCACAATGCCAATGCTATCAAACAGTCTGATCATTTCGCCTGCATTGTTAAGGCCTCCTTGGCCAAAACCTGCAGCCAAATCAGCTGTTATATCGCTTACGGTATTATCATCTGTCCTCTCAATTAAAAAATAGGAATTCGCTTGAATAATTGTCCCTTCCGAGAAAATAATATCAGGGGAATCATCGCTTGAAACCAACCGCCAACTGGATATGTCTATTGGGTTGTTTTCGGTGTTATAAAGCTCAATCCATTCATCTGTTGCAGAGGCATCCGTCCCCGCCCAGGCAATCTCGTTTATGACCACTGTGCCGAATTTCTTTGCTGTGGATAATTTTGGGATAGGAGATGGGGTTGGGGTAGTTGACAGCTTCGGTGTCGGTGCTGGTGTTTTTGATGGTGACAGAATAGGTGACACAAGAGGTGACACTATTGTGACACTGGTGACAGGTGTCTTTGTCACCAGTGGTGACGGTGACACTACTTGATTTGTCACCTTCGGTGTTGGTGTCACCATGTTGTCACCATCATTTGAGTTATCCACAATGTCATTATCGGTGCTAATTCCTATTAACCCCAGCAATCTTGCAAACCAGTTTTTCTCTAGCGGTTTATTGGCATATTCTTGTTTTGCTTTCTCCGCTTCTGTTAAAAACAAGTTCAACGCCCCAGAGCCGTTAAGAACTACCTCTCTTGATAATCGGTCCCAATAGCCATCGAGGATATCCTCACTCGATATTGTTAGTTCACCAGTTTTAATGATATTTTTAACTAATACATAATTACCACTCTTGTCTTTTTTATACCCTACTAAATCCTCCTCTCCTTTTTGATTTTTCTTATAAATCCAAAAATCTATTGTTGGGTTTGCATAGTTACTATCATTAATCGTATCTTTACTAAAAAAATTCCCATTTGAATACTTGGCTATTTTATCAAAATATTCGCCCAGATTAGCAAGAATCACGGGCTTCAATCCTTCTTTTTTAAATTTAGAAGCAACATTAAAGTTATCAGGACTCCATTTCGCCATTTCATGTTCATACGGACTGCCGAATGTTCCTACCGGCGGATGGGGATCATTTCGAGTGTGGTCGGGAACTCCCATATCTTCCAATAAGTGCAGAAGGTGACCAAATGCAAGCATGGCTCTTTGTCTGTCTCCTTGAGCATAATCATTCATTGCTCGTTCATAAGAAAAGTCATCTGGACTTTTAATTACCCCCGCTGATTGAGCAATACTATTGTTGGACATGGCAAGATTTGATTGAGCGCCAGAACTCATCGCCCACTGTTTGGATGTAGGGAATCCGGCCATACCAATATTGTGAACTGGGTCATAGAAATGATTCATCGGCCTCATACCTTGGTCTTCATCCATGGAACCCTGAATTATCCAAGTTTTATCTTGATTATTTAACTTTTGAGAAAAGTTAAGATTATAAAAATCAACAATCTCGTCGGTTAACGCCGGGTGAGTATGCGGCTGGTCGTAAGCCGATGCTTTGGTAATGAAAAAGGCGCCAATAAGCGCCCCTCCTACTATTAAGTTTTTGATTCGTTTATGCCTCATAACTGGCTGATTTTCCATATCCATATATTAGTCATCGTATTCTTAGAAAAAATAGTTTCTGCATTAAATCTACCTGCTGGAAGTGTGATTTTTTGGGTTTTTCCACCCGAAACAGGAAGTTCCGTTGTTGAAGGAGTTTCTCTTGTGTATGAATATGTATATCTCACTTCCTCATCGTTACGATTTTGAGGAGTCCAAAATTTTCTGTTTTGTTCTAGTTCACCAATGAGATTTACCAATAAATTTTGAGATTGATATTCTTGAAATGTTTTTAGCCAGTTATCTTGTTTGCCCACCACAAAATACTTACTCGCCAAAGTCGTATCTCCCTTGCGCAAGGCGTCCAAGAACATATCATAAGTTTCCTCTGGGGTTTTACCGCCATATTTGTCTTCACGGTAGGGTTTTTCCCATTGGGCCTGGAGTCGTTTGGCTTCCCAATTTGCCCGAAGATTATTGACATACGGCATGCCATTAAGGACAAACCACAAGACACCACCAGCCAGCAAAACCAAAAAGAGCACCCCGTACCAGCTCTTTAAGTTAATCCACAATTTATTCATTAGTAAATCCTTTTGAACTGCCGCGAAATTAGAAGGTCCGCTAAATTAAGGAGGGATTTATAATCTATCGCACCCAATTCGCGCAGCAGATCAAAAAAATCTACTCTTCAAAAAATTTACTCTTTTTTCTTACACTTTTATTTATCAAAACAACTTCTCACTGTCAACCCAACCAATCCACCACCCTGTGGATAACCGACTTGCGAAGTCGGTTATCCACAGGTACACTTTGGCAATCCAACAAACTATGGCAACTGAACAAAATTTTTACCACACGCTAAATAGGGGTGTCGAAAAACGTAATATATTCCTAGATAAGCAGGACCATTTTCGTTTTATTCACAATTTATATGAACTCAATAATGAAGATAGGGTTGATACCACCTTTCATTCTTTTAAAGAAGATCCGAATCTTACCGACTTCGCAAATCGGAAACAAAGAAAAATATTGGTAGACATTCTTGCGTTTTGTTTAATGCCAAATCATTATCACCTGCTTCTTTCACCAAAAATAGAGGGTGGGGTTCCTAAGTTTATGAATAAGATAAACATTGGCTACGCAAAATATTTTAATAAAAAATATAAGAGAGTTGGAGCGTTGTTTCAAGGAAGATATAAAAAAATATTAATAGCAGATAATACTCACTTTCTCCACCTTCCTTTTTATATCCATTTCAATCCGCTTGATTTAAAATATCCTGAATGGAGAGAAAATAGAATATTAAATGCTGAAAAAGCTTTAGGGTTTTTAAAATCCTATCGTTGGAGCAGCCATTTAGACTATTTGGGTGTTAAAAATTTTCCGTCGATTATAAATAATGGCTTACTTACAGAAATTTTTGACGGAAGTAAGGGTTACGAAAAACTGATTAATAATTACCTAAAAGATATTCAAATAGATCCAGAGGTTGCGTTAGAATAAAGAATGGTAACCCTGTGGATAACCGACTTCGCAAGTCGGTTATCCACAGGTGGTTTATTTTTGTTTGCGGACAAGAATATTGGCGAGGTGAAGTGAATCAAAAGTTCCAGCATCAACCCAATATTTTTTGGCCTTGACATAATCCATTGCGCCTTCCCTGATATAAAAATTATTCACATCAGTTATCTCGTATTCTCCTCGGTTGGATAGTTTAAGGTTTTTGATAACATCAAACACCCTATTGTCGTAAAGATAAAATCCCGTTACAGCCCAGTTGGTCGCAGGTTTTTTGGGTTTTTCGACAATATTTTTAATCGTTCCGTCTTTACGAAAAGAGGCCACGCCAAATCTTTGCGGATCAGAAACTTTTTTTAAAACTATCAGGCCTCCCCTTTCTTTTTTAGAAAATTTCTTTACAGCGACGGAAAGATTGTCTCCGAAAATATTATCGCCTAAAACAAGGGCGACCGAATTGTTTTCGGCGAAAGACCTGGCTAAACCTAAACCATGAGCGATTCCCAATGGATCAACCTGAATTGTATAATATAAGTTGACACCCAGTTCACTGCCGGAACCAAGAAGTTTCACATATTGGTCTGTATGTTCCTGCCCGCAAACTATCAATATATCCTTAATGCCGGCATTTTTAAGGGTAAGAATGGGATAGTGGATTATCGTTTTATTTCCCACAGGCAAAAAGTGCTTTCCGACAACTTTTGTAACCGGCCAAAGGCGCGTGCCTTTACCGCCCGCCAAAATAACACCTTTGATCATGTACATTAATTACCACTAAACGATCGAATAGTAAACGGCGTTGTCCTTGGCCCATTTACGGATCAAGCCTTCGGCAGCTAATTCTTTTAAGTTCCTTTTTACAGTCCTCTCGGATAATATATTGAATTCTTCAATAATTTCTTTGGTGCGAGAATTGGGAGATCGTTTGATAAAATTAAAGATCCTATCTTTGTTTGAACTCTCCTTTAAATTTTTAAAGTGAGAATTTTTAGGAACAGAAGCAGGTGGCTTATTCTCTTTCAGTTTCGGGGTTAATTGGATTAGCTGACCAGACGACTTGATCAGATCGAGTTTGAAACTTAGAAGATTTTTGCGGGTGTAAAGAAGGGGAGTGATTAATGTGGATTTAGAATGTTCCAGATAATCTAGAAGTTCTAATAAATCATCAGTTGCATTTCTGAATTCAAGAAAATTAATATTATGCGACACTACATCCTCTCCTCCTAAAGTAAGCAATTTAATGTAGCCGGCAACAAATTCGGATATTTTATCGTATAATTTCTGAGCTAGAAACTTGTCTTTCAATCCAGAAAAAAGTTTCACCAAAAATATTATAGAATTTATGAAATTTTTTAAACCATCTTCTTCCATGGCTCGGATACTAACACATCAAAAAAAATTATTGAAGAGTCCTTTCGCTTTATCCCAAAATTCCGGATGGCCGTTTTGTTTCATCCAATACCACCATTCGGCGCCCCAAAGATAAAAAGTATCAAACCCGGTCTTTGAAGAGAAGCTTATCATCTCACCAAACTTGTCTATTCCCATTCTCTGTAACTGGATATCAATGGGCGTATCGATTATTGGCTGAAGCAACCATGGTTCGGCAGAAAGCTCGATAACCATTGATGGTTTTGTTCCATAAATCAAACGAGTTAAAGAGTGTTTAATTCTGAAAAAAGCTGGCGTTATCGGATACCGAAGAGGACCGATGGCATTTCTCCACCACACATAAAGATATATGCTAGTCCCAAACACATCGCCTTTTCTATATGCTTGATACCAAGTTCCAAATTCACCACTATCAGTAAGTATCACTGGATGAACGGGGTCCAACCGATGAACCAAAGCAATTTCTTCATCCAAAATTTCTGAAGCTTTCTCATTATGCTGTTCGCAAGAAGACCGGCTGAAAAATCTTAGAAAAATCTCGTTTTCAACTTGCCAATACCGCAAAGCTGGCGAATTTTTATACCTATTTACAACCTTTTCAATATATTTTACGAGCTCTTGTTTGTGTTGATCATGAGACAAAGGAACAACCCAATCTGGAGTATGGCACTCCGGCCAGCCGGGAAGCCGATGGCCAACAGCAATTATTACCGAAGCATTCCTCTTTTCAGCCTCTTGCACCTGAAAATCAAGTTCAGAAAAATTGTAAATACCCTCTTTCGGTTCAGTAAGAGGCCAATGGGCAACGAGTCGCAGATTTCTTACTTTTAAATCATCGAGAACAGCCAAATATGTTTTCTTCCAGTCAAGTTTTAACTCATTAGAATGAAAAACACTAAAAGAGACCCCGTATACAAAATTTTTTTCAGGAGACATGTCCCATGATAAAATCCAAAGAAAACTTAAAGCAGCAATAAAAACCCAAAGAATTATATTTTTTTTGTTGATCATCTGAATAACATCAAAAAACCAACGCCAATGAAAGATATTCCAAGAAGCTTTTTGATGAGTATTTTTCTGGTAATATTTTCGGCCACATCAGGAAATATCTTTCCGAAAATAAGGGCCAGAATAAATACAAAAGAAAACTGTACGCCCAAAAGAGCATTCACCAATGAAACATTGCCGAGTTGAATAGCGTAGTAAAGGGTCAAGAAACCAACCCCCGCGATAATCTTATTTAAAATAAACAGAAAAAGGGAGGACTGTGGAGCATTTTTCAAGGAATTTGAAATTTCCCCCCTTGCTCGCGGAAAAACAAGCATAAACAGAGACGAACCGACAAAACCTATCCGTGTCCAAAAAATACCATTAACAAAATCGGAATAATTAAACGTCCACTTGAGAAGAACCAACGAAAGGCCGAAAAATAAACCTGCCAAAATTGAATATCTGAAAATGTCCCGCCTGATCATGCCAAGAAACAAGATTCCTAAAACCAAAAACACAAAAGCCAATCCATTATTTGTTCCTAGTTTTTCTTTTAAAATAAAGACTGATAAAACATAAGTAAAAATCGCGCTTAAAGTAGCAACATTGATAGATGCCACCGACACATCGCTTAATTTTATAGATTTATAAAGAAAGAAAAGAGCAATAAAAAAAGCTGTTCCCGATACGAACGAAATAAAAAAATATTGAACACCAAGCCAGGCCACTCCAAATGGAATTAAAACCACGGCAAGAATGCTCAAGATAGAAACTCCGAATGCATAAGCAAACGGACGAGGGAGAGAAGAGGAGAGGAGATGCTTGTCGATTACGAAAGCAATTGCATTTACAAAATAAGCTGTTAAGGCGAGATAAATCCAAAGCATGAAAATATTACTAATCTAAAATTATTAATTTATTATCTTGGAGCTAACGCTATGGATATTTCTCAGTCGCGATACCGGCAAATTGCGAGTGGCACAAGAAGCAACAACGAAGGTGTACTCATTGTACTCCGAGGAGGAGCGACGCAGTGTCCACTCGCAATTTGCCTTATCCCTCCTGGTTCTAGCTATTTTGTCCTATCGCTGCGTTACTTCTCGTCGCTGTAGTACCAACTACAACTTCCTTGAAGTGCCTGGCGCTAAGACAAAATAGCTAAGAACGCGACTGAGAAATATCCATAGCATTAGCTCTACATATTTTAGCATATTCAAAAGCCGAAGGACGAATTTTTCTGGCAAATGTCGCATAATCAATCTCAACTAATCCGAAACGCGGTCTAAAACCATATGCCCACTCGAAATTATCCAAAAGCGACCAGTATAAGTACCCTCGGATATCAACGCCGTCATGAATGGCCTGCCAAACCCATTTTAGATGTTCTTTTATAAATTTTCCACGCCGTTCGTCCTTGCTATCAGCAACTCCATTCTCGGTGATAAAAATAGGTTTTTTATACTTTTTAAGCTCCATGAGACGATGGTAAATACCTTTGGGATAGACGTCCCAATTCATTTCTGAGACAAAATCGACCCGCCGCAGTTCACGGGTGCCCGGCAAGCGCACGGTCGTATAGTAATTTAAACCTATAAAATCCTGGTAGGGAAGAGTCTTATTCCAAAAGTATAAATTTACGAACTGATCCAAAAACTTTACTATTCCCTTGAACACCGGATGACTCATAATGTGTAAATTATTTTCAACTCCCCCAACGAGTGGTTCTATATTGTGCGACGTTGAATCATACAATCCTTGGTTTTTCGGTGAAACATCATAAACCCTCTTTATTTCCTGATAGGCGAGTGTATGCGACCGAACTATATTATTCCGAACCTTGATTGCTTTGAAAATATTATGTTTTTGCGGCGGCCATTGTCCTTTTAAATATGAGCCTCCGGCGTATATCCAAGGCTCATTAAAAGTTATCCACAGCCCTACTCTATCTTTTAAATTATCCACAACATACTTTACATATCTTGTAAATATTGTCGGACTATCAATGTTTAGGAATCCTCCTTTTTCGGCGAACCAGACGGGGTTAGTGAAATGCCAGAGAGTTATCATCGGCTCAATCCCCCTCTCCTTCAAGGCCTTGACGACATTGACATAGTGATGCATAGCTTCATGGTCAAATATCCCCTCCTTCGGTTCTATGCGGGACCACTCAATAGAGAAGCGGTGAATATTTTGATTTAAACTCTTAGCAATATCAAAATCTTCCTCGTAACGGTTGTAACTATCGCAGGCCTTTCCTGAACGAAATTCGGGCGGACGAGATTTCTCCCATTCGGACCAGTCATTGTAATTGTCTCCTTCTATCTGGTGGGCCGATGTGGTGCTCCCCCACTTGAATCCTTCAGGGAATTGCATGTAAGACATGCTTTAATTCTAACCTTAAAAAACCCTTCGGCAAAGCACTTCGGCTGTGAGCTCAGTGTCGAACAGCTCAAGGTAAACAAAAAACGGGTATTGCCCCGTTAATTTACTTTCACAACAGCAAGCCTGACCCTTCTTTCATTCTTATCCCAAACTAATCTTTTTATTACCGAAGAAAGCTCTTCTACGCTCGAAAACTTTAAAACAAAAATGTCAGTTTCAATATCCCTTATCAGGCCCCCCGTCCTAATAAAAGAATGGGTGTCAGAATTTGGATTATCCAAATGGCCTAAAACATAATGCCCAAGCTCGTGAGCCAAATATGCGCGCTTTTGCCTATTATCAAAACTGATAATATTTGGCGGAAGAAAAAGTTGAAGAGTTTTACCGTTGTCCTTATACTTTATCCCTGTATCAGAATATTCTGACAGCCTTATGTTTAACTCTATTAACGGCAACTTTCTACCATACTCCTTCTCTATGTCCACGACTAGCTGTTCAGAAACCATCTTAACTTGCACAAAATCTTTCTGATAAAACTCCTCGATTGCTTCTTTGAGCCCCAAAAATGAAAGTGATAAGTAGATATTAAAAGTAAAAGATCCGGCTAGAAATAATCCGACAACAAAGTAAGGAATTTTGACCATTCTCTTCGTCAAATTTCTCAATTGAGATCCCTTCCTTGTAAATCAAAATCTACCCCAATAATAAGCCTTTTCACAAAAATAGCAATCACCTGCTAGATGCTTGAACGGCTAAGAGCTCCACTTCAAAAACAAGAGTTGAATTTGGAGGAATTAATCCGTTGCCCACATTTTGAGAGCCATAGCCAAGCGAAGGAGGGACTATCAGTTTTCTATTGCCTCCAATTTTCATACCGGGAATACCAATATCCCAGCCCTTGATTAACTGGCCAACTCCGATTTGAAAGGTCGCCGGTCCGCCGTGTTTTGCAGATGCATCAAAGACGGTACCATTTTCCAAAGAACCGATATAATTCACGGTTATGGTATCCCCCGCCTTGGCCTCAGAACCGGTACCAACTTTCAAATCTTGAATTTGTAATCCATTTTCCATTTGTATAATTTTATTGTTTTCAGGTGGTATTGGTGTCGGAGTCGGCGACGGACTGACGCTTGTTATAGGGCTTGGACTAGCCGTAGTGTTTTGATCAACCTGAATGTTATTTATTTTTCTATAAAAAATGAATGCAACAATACCGAACAAGATGACAACAATCGTGATAGCAAAAATAGATTTGGTCATTAACAAATGATATCAAAGTGGCCTGGGTTTTTCAATTTTGAGTAAATCCGGATCGATGGTGCGCTGAAAACACGTCCTTTCAGCATTATATTTCCAGGTTTGCATCTCGCCCCCCGAATACGGATACATCATAGGGACGGCTTTTGGGCTGGCAGTATTTATATCCGAACTTGATGTTTCAAATGTCGCGCAAAGTTCAAATTTCAAACTACCCAGAGTTTTGTATTCATAAGCCACACCCGTTTTGGGATCTCTCGGAATCACTATGCCCAAAATATCATTGGCCATCTCATCTAAATTCTTGGGCAATTCATTTTTCTTCTGCCAATAATTAACAATCTGGCCTTGCAAAGAAGAAAGGTCCTGGACCCGTCTTTCGTCAAACCTTACTGTTCTTTGATTCTGGGGCGAACCGGCCACAAAGAAACCAAACACTATCGCAAGCACAACAATAGCAACTACAATCCATGTATAAATCTTCATTCCATCAAATCTTTTCTTAGGTTTGGTTTTTAATTCACGCAGTTCAAAATAATAATGAGAAAACACAGAACCAGCTACGAAGAAAATGGTCAAGACCTTAAGAACAAATCTAGCCGTCAACTCACCTTCCAAAAAAGTATTGATCAAGGCAACCAAGTCCCCTATTATCACCAAGGCGGCCGCAAAAACCGTCAAATACAAAAGCCATCTTCTTATCTTCAATTCGCGCTTTTCCGGATTTTCCTCAATATCTTTTTTCAAAAACCTTGAAACCCAGATATATAAGGGGAAAATAACTATCAAGGTTGCTAAAGATTGCCGAATTGATCCGTAATAGTTTGATGGCGAAAAGTAATAGTCATTTAAAAGATCGGGAAAATAGACATTAATGTACTGAAAAACTAATATCCCAAAACTGATAGCACTGGCTATCAAAGTAATTATTGACAACAGATACAGAAAGACGTCGCGAGGCAAATTTTTGTTTATATCCATAATATAATTTTATCTTAATTCTGTGCCAAGAGCAACCTCTTTTTCGGGTATAATTAAGATTGGGCCAGTTTTACTGTTAGCGGCCAGAACCATGCCTTGACTTTCCAGACCCATCAAAGATCGGGGTTCAAGGTTGGCAACAATAACAATTTGTTTGCCGATTAAATCTTCAGGATTATAGGCCTTTCCGATTCCGGCAATTACCTGCCTGCCGGCAGGTAGGTTTGCCTTTTCTTCTGGACCTAAGTCGAGTATTAATCTGAGTAACTTTTCCGAACCATCAACACTCTCGGCTGAAACAACTTTTGCCACTTTCAACTCAACTTTTTTGAATTCATCAATAGTTATCATACTTTATGGTAGTTTACAAAAAGTGATGATTGTGGCTAAGAAGAACGTTCGGAGGCTACCCCGGGCCGAGATAGAGCAAAAACCCAGCAGAGTTTTATGTGTTCTTCGCGACACGATCATCACTTTTTGTAAGTCCTGCTTTTTTGAATTCTGTTAATTTAACTCCAGTCTTTTTGGACAAAGTAAGGACGGCTTTAGATGCCTCATAGCGAGACATATAAAAATTACCGTAAACAACCTCTTTTATTCCTGCATTGACCATCACTTTAAAACAATCATAGCAAGGTGAAATAGTCAGATAAATTGAGGCGCCTTCAATAGGAGTTCCATTCTTGGCCGCTTGGGCTATAGCATTAGCTTCAGCGTGAGCCGTTCTGATGCAATGTCCGTCAATAATTTCATGGCCGATATCATCACAGTGGGCCAAACCTCGGGGGGCACCATTATATCCGGTCGACAAAATTACTTTATTCTTAGCAATCACAGCTCCGACATGAGCGCGGTCGCAAGTTGAACGCTTCGCAACCACTTTTGCTATTTCAAGAAAATACTCATCCCAAGACGGTCTTTTGTTGAGTTTCGATTTCGGCTTTGGCATGTTTTTAGATTAACAAATATTTTTTATTAAAACAAAGAGCCGAGTCTCACTCAAGCTCGGCTCGAATTCTTCATTTCCTCTCCTTTTAAGTCTGAAGTTGGCGGGCCATGAAGGATTTTTACCTTCACCTTTCGGTTTTGGAGACCGATCGCTCTGTCTTTTAAGCTACTGACCCAAAATTGTGAAAAAACGAGGGAGGGAATCCGTGGGCGCTCCGCACACCTCCGGGGAGCATGCCCCAAAGGTGCGTATTACTCTCGGATTTTCCACAATTCCCTCCCACCAAAATCCTGAGCTTAGTCTAAGGACTTTTGTGGGAGACCGAGCACATTGTGCTCGGTCGGATGACGCTACAGGTAGCGCTTGAAGGCCTGGCGGGCGGCCATGGTTCGCTCGGCGCGGCGCCGTTCCATCTCGACTACCGTTTGCGGGTAGCGATAGAAACGGAGACCGGCCTTGCGACCCAGAGCTGCGCACCGACCACAGTGGATGTGATCGGCCAGATCCTTGGCCATGGAAGGCCAGCGACCGGCCATCCTGCGTATGGCGGCCAGCGTCGGCACCCAGGCCTCGGCCTGCGTCAGCTTCGCCGTGCACGGCTTGCCCGGATAGGGCTCGCCATGACACACAAAGGGCTTCGCCGGCACAACAATGGAAACTTGCTCTGTCATCTGACCTCCTAAAAAGAACTGGTTAAACTACTCCCATCAAAATGTTCAAAATCGAGCTTTTAACATTTTGATGGGATGGGGAGAATTGCCTGTTCTACTCTCCCCCTTTGCCTGTTTATTTTTCGTCGGACACAGCAGGCTCCGACTAGGGTACCCGCTAGTTCAAATGAATCAAACTAGCGAACCACTGCGGTCCTAATACCCTAATGCCGTTTTCCCTTGCAAGCTCTCGTAGAGCCGCAAGTTCATCGACATAAGGAGTAAGAACTTCACCCCCATTCATCCGTTCCACCTTTCGGAAGAACTTTTGAATAGAAGCGCAGTAGTTAAATAACTCCAGCGCAGGTCTTACCTGACCATCTGGAGCTGGTACCCAGCTGAAAGTGGGCTTCCGCCCACCCTTCGGCTTGTACATATCATGAAAAGAACTCTTCGACTCACTCTGTTCGCTCAGAGCAAGCCCGGGAGGGATGGTGGTGGGCGCTGGACCGTAGCTCGCAAGCAGCGAGCTTCAGGCATTCGCGATCCATTTGGGTTCACCTGATACCAAGCCGTCGCCGTCACGGAAGGCCTAGCCCCCGCGGCATACGATCGGTCTCTTGGCTAGGTTCCGCACAACGCTCGCTTGCTAAACGAGGGTCCCCAATGCGGTATTCCTGCCACGCCATTCACCACATCCCCCTACTTAAACTGATTCTGCCACCAATGCAATGAACATGCACCTCGACAGAGAGTTTTACCGGCTAAAGCACGGTACACTCCGAGACAAGAATAATCAGCTTAAGCAGGAGGACGTGATGGTCATCAAACCACTGCCCCCTCCTACTCTACCTACTTTTATAAAGTTTGGCTAAAGAGCTCAGAACCGATTTGAGGGTCCGGTATATTTGTTTAACGGTTGCCTCTCAATTTGATCGTTTCCTCTTTCTTTAACCTTACGGCAAGATACTATCACAAAACAAAAATCTTGTCAAGTCCTTTTGACATTTTAAAACTAAAAAACATCAAAAACTGGCTTAGAATATAGATTATTTTACTACTATATTTTGTCAGTAAAAACTGAATTTATACTCAAGATCAGACCTCAAATAAATTTCCCGAGGACCGTCCTCGGTGTCAACAAAGCTTGACAAAATAAATAAAGTAGAATATAATAGTAGACGATGGCAGGACAGGAGTTCTGCCTTCAGGAAAGGAGGATTCATCGTGGGAGCTCTATAAAGACCTTATTTATAGACCTACGAAAATAAAGTAGTAAAAAATGGTCGTCCTAAAATCCACTTTCAGACACGAGAGGGCCCCGCTACGGGGCCATTTTTTAAAATCATTGTCCAATCAAATTATTTCTAATACAATTAATATATGTTTGAAAAGTTACGACATCTAGGACTTTCTGAAAACGAAGCCAAAATATATATGGCCATGTTGGAGTTGGGCCCTTCAATAGTAGTTGAAATTGCAAGAAAATCCCAAATCAACAGACCGACTTCTTATGTTCAGATTGAATCCCTCAAGAAAAAAGGGCTTGTCAGCACTCAAATAAAAGGCAAAAAACAATACTTCATGGCCGAATCTCCCGATAAATTAGAACTCCTGATAGATAGTGAGTTCAAAACACTTGAAAACAAAAAAAGTGAACTAAATACTTTTTTGCCGGAATTACTGAATCTTTTTAATAGTTCTGATCAGAGACCGCATGTTAAATTCTTTGAAGGCAAAGAAGGTGTTTTGGCTTTGCAAAAAGAATTTTTAAAAACAGATGATACTCCTATACTTGGAATCACATCTCTAGATAACGTATTTGAAGTATTCCCTGAATTTGAAAATACTTACATAAAGAAAAGAGTCCAAAAGAAAATATCTTCCCGAACGATTTATACTTCCAAGAAAGGCCCCATATTAAAAGAATCGGACGAGACAAGCTTACGAGAATCCAAATACGTTGAGCCGAATCAATTGCCTCTCGGAATTGATATCACTGTTTTCAAAAACAAGGTTGCCATTGCAGCCCTTAAGGGTAAAATATCCGGAACCCTAATCGAACACGAAGAAGTTGCCGATTCTTTCAGGGCAATTTTTGAACTTGTTTGGAGTAAAATAGATTAAAAATCAAACTTACAGTCCTTGTAGGTCTTTGTCTATCGCATCAAATTCTGAATTTAAATCTCCTACATCAACACTGTTTATATCCTGATTAATGGCGGCAGCCTCGACATCAGGCGTAGGACTAACCTGAACTTGTGGAGGAACTGACACTTCTCTCATCCACCACACCAAAGCAAGTAATACCACTACTCCGGCTACAACAGTAATTAAAACTGTTTTTTTGTTACCATCCGAAGAATAATCTGCCATGTTATTTTGTGTATTTTCCATGTTTGTTTAGTTGGTTATTTTATTGAACTGGAGTCGCTTGCGGTGAGCTTGTCGAAGCCGGACTCGGAGAAATTGAAGGTGATGTTGTTGGCGTTGGCGAAATTTTGGGCTTAACAACAAGCTGAGCCAGTGCTACGGCCGCATCTTTAACAGCTGAATGAGCAGCCTTGACTGCGTCTCTTACTTCGACTAAATCGGCGCCAAGAGATTGGCGAGCTTTGCCGACATCAACCTTCAAAGCGCTTTCACTGGTAACTTTGATTGTATATGTCTTTCCAGACTGAGTTTCTACAGCTGTGCGGGCCAATGCAATAGCAGTGATAGCCTTTTCTGCCGCCAAACGAACCTCTGAAACATCAAGCCCTCTTTCTGTAGAAACCCTATCGGCTCTCTTACTGACTCTAACCATCATTTCCTCAAGCTTGTCCAACACATTAGAAAAATGCTGTACCATTTTTTCATTTAATGCATCCATTCGCTGGTCTATTCGCTCCACAGTTTCTTTCTTGCGTACATCTTTAATTTTTTCAAGACGTGTTTTAAGTTCTTCTCTTTTAGTCTTGATTTCATCTTTCAATGCTTCTCTTTTTGTTTTGACTGTTTCCTTAAATTCTTCTCTGCGTTTTTGGATATCTTCCCTTACCGCTTCTGTTGTGTTTTTAAGTTCAGCTTTTGCATCCTTAATCTCAACCCTCACTTTAGTTTTAGCATCTTTGATATTCTTCTGAAGTTGATCTTTCTGCTCTCGCATTTTGACTTTAACTGCTGGAGAAGCAGACACATTCGTGGGAAGAATAGACACATTCTTATTCGAATCTTCAGCCAAAGCTAAATAACTCACTGACAAAACACCGACCAAAACCGAAGAAATAATATATTTATTCATTTTGTTTATATTGTTTGTTAATTTTAAATTATTTTTAATTTAAATCCAATTCATCCAACAATTTACCCAGCTCATTAAGTTCCTGATCAACCGATGCGTTTTCTCTCAAGTCTCTTTCCTGGCTTCGGACAACTGAATATATTGAGGCGTTCAGGATTTCAAATTCTGTATTAGCTTGGTGAAATTGCAAGCTTAAAGAAATTGCCACGCCAAAAATAGCAATCAAGGCCAAAACCAAATGAAAATCAAGCTGTTTTTCCAATAAATTCATGAAATTCCTCATTGACTTCATTTTAATAGAAAACCAAAGAAATACAAAACGAATTTGTTTATAACTAATTTGTGTGATTTAATTACGGCAACTGTTATTTAAAAACGGCTTTCGCAATGGAAATATGGGCACATCAGGGCAAAATAAGCCCAAATTACCCGGGGAATACTTTAGCTGACTTTAATCAGGCTCATGAAATAGGCGTCAAGGGAATTGAAACCGATGTTTGTTTTACTGCTCCGGACAAAAATGGAAAACAAAGGCCTGTAATTCATCATCCCAACAAAGACGGTGCTCCGCCAAACGAAAGTCTTCCAAGCCTAGATTCGTTTTTGGAATTACTTAAAAGCTTACCTAAGCTTTCATGTTGTCTTGAACTAAAAGAAGATAATGAAAAACTGGTAAGCGCAGTAGTTGATAAAATTACTGAATACGGACTAGAGGGTAGGATTTATCTCACCGTTTGCCAAACAAGGGTCCCATTTCTGCAACTTGAAGCTTCAGCAAAACTTATTTTTAAAGCCAGAGTCCAAAATCCCAAAATTAAAACCCACATCATCGCGACATTTCCATTCAACCTGCCTGCTTTAGCCCGCAAATACAGTCCCGATATCATATCCCTCGGTTGGCTGCCTGAATCAAAATTAAGTGAATGGTTTTTTAAAACGTTTTTGATGAAACTTGTAAATTTGAGGCACCAAATAAAACTGGTTCAGGATGCGGGCACAAAAATTATCGGAGGAATTGTAAATGAAGAAAAAGATTTTGAATATTTTGTCCATCTTAACGTAGATGGAATTATGACCGATAACTCTATCACCGCCATGAAATTCATAGAAACAAAATCCCCTTAACGGGGATTTATTACGTAGGATAAAGATTGTGTAAACTGTTAAAATTTTACAAAAACCTTGCTATAAGCAGCGCCACAATGTTGGCCACCTTAATCATTGGATTGATGGCTGGGCCGGCGGTATCTTTGTAAGGGTCGCCTACCGTATCTCCTGTTACAGCCGCCTTGTGAGCATCGGATCCTTTTCCACCATAGTTTCCGTCTTCAATATATTTTTTGGCGTTGTCCCAAGCCGCACCACCCGATGTCATTGAAATCGCAACAAACAATCCAGTAACAATCACGCCGACGAGCAATCCCCCAAGCGCCTCAGGGCCAAGAATAAATCCAACAAGCACAGGAATAAGTATCGGTATTAAAGCCGGCAATATCATCTCCCTCAATGCGGCCTTGGTCACAATATCAACCGCAGTCGAATAATCAGGTTTTGCTGTTCCTTGCATAATTCCAGCTATCTCCCTGAACTGTCTTCGTACCTCATCAACAACTGCTCCCGCTGCTTTTCCAACAGATTGCATGGCAAGCGAACCAAACAAGTAAGGCATCATTCCTCCGATAAATAATCCAATGAGCACTCTGATGTCGGAAAGTTCAAAAACTACAATTCTTCCAAATTCAGAAAGTTCCTGCGTGTATGCCGCAAACAAAACCATTGCCGCGAGTCCCGCCGAAGCAATAGCATATCCTTTTGTGACAGCTTTAGTTGTATTTCCAACAGCATCAAGTGTGTCAGTGTGTTCACGAACTTCCTTCGGTAATCCCGCCATCTCGGCGATACCGCCGGCGTTGTCGGTAATCGGACCAAACGAGTCAATCGCCAAAATAAGACCGGTTAAAGAAAGCATGCTCATCGTTGCTAATGCAATTCCATATAATCCCGTCAATGAATAAGCGAGGAACATTGCCCCGGCAATTACAATTACAGGTAACGTGGTTGATTCCATTGAGACGGCTAGTCCAGCAATAATGTTTGTGCCGTGTCCGGTCGTTGAGGCCTTGGCAATCTTTTTAACAGGGCTGAATTTTTTAGAAGTATAATAATCCGTCACTAAAACCATAAGAGCCGTAACCGCGATACCAATTAATAAGGACGAAAACAATCCTCCATTGCTAATTCCACTTACGACAGTATTTCTGGTGACCCAATAAAATAATCCGACAAGAATAATTGCAGTAGCGCCAAGGCCCTTATAAAGAGCATTCATAATGCCACCAGCTTGCCCTGAGGAATTCGAAGGAGTGAGACGCACAAACAAAGAACCGATAATTGATGCAAAAACTCCTAGTGCTCCGATGAATAATGGAAATTCAACCACAGAGGTTGAACCTCCGTAAAGTAAACTACCGAGCAGCATTACCGATAAAGCCGAAACAACATAAGTTTCAAAAACATCGGCCGCCATGCCAGCACAATCGCTGACATTATCCCCCACCTGATCGGCAATAACTGCTGGATTCCTGGGATCATCTTCGGGAATTCCGGCTTCAACTTTTCCGACAAGGTCGGCTCCGACATCAGCGCCTTTGGTAAATATTCCACCTCCGAGACGAGCAAATACAGAAATTAAAGAAGCGCCAAAACCCAAACCAATAAGTGACTTCACATCACCACTCCACCAATAAAAAACTGTGAGCGACAACAGAGCCAAACCAACAACAAAAAATCCGGTAACAGCACCGCCCTTAAAACCCATATCAAAAGCTCGAGCCAAACCATGTTTAGCTTCTTCAGCCACACGGCCATTAGCCCTGACCGCAATCATCATTCCGATATATCCAGCTAAAGCAGATGAAACTGCACCAACAATAAATCCCGCTGCGAGTGTAAAACCAAGCCATTTCCATAGTATTAAAACAGCAACCACTCCGACAAAAAAGACTGTTCTGTTTTGTCTTTTTAAATAAGCTGAAGCCCCTTCCTGAATGGCTTTTTGGATGGAGACCATTTTTTCATCCCCAGCCGACTTCTTGAGCACTCCCCAAATCAAAAACGCGCCATATCCCAGCGACGCCACCGACGCTAACAATGAAAGTAGTAATGTATTCATCCCGCTAAAATACCAAATTCTCCGAAAAATTTCAAATCGTTTCTAAAATACAATGGGGGTCTTTGTATAAATGTATACAAAGACCCCCATTGTATTAGCACACCACCTCCGCCGGTTGATTAGGTTGATAGATGTAAATTGGCAATAATTTGTCAAACTAAAAGCCGAGATAAATCCCGGCCTTAAAAAACTATTCCAATTCTGCCAGCCTTTTCTGTAAATTCTCTATTTCTCTTAATGTACTTTCCGTTCCTTGCCATCTAGCCCTACCGGCAACAATCGTGAGCTCATCTATTCTGGCCTTAAGAATCTTTTTCTCGTTACGACCACATTGCAAACCAAAACAAAAAGCTTTGGCCAAATTAGATGGAGTAAAAGGATCTTTGGTAAAAGATAAAAGATGTTCGATATTTTGAGAATACTCTTCGTTAGCCTTAAATGTTTCTAATATTTCCCAATAGTAATTGAAGCTGTCCCTACTTCCATTGGCTTGCCATAAATCTTCAAAGCTTCTATACAAACCACAACGAATATCGTTAGAAATCTTACTTTTCAATACAATAAATAACATAGTCCTCTCCTCCTCTCCCGATTGTTAAAGTACCCCAGACAAAAAACCACCTTGGCTTGTCTGGCCAAGACGTTCTTGAGAAAAGATAATCTTGAAGAGGGTTAACTAATCAAAACCGCCGTGGCCAAAAAGCCAAAATAGGCGTATTTCTTATAGCCACGGTTATTAACTGCCAAATTGTGGTTCTGGTTAAACTTCATTGAGAGAATTTTAACAAAATTTACCGATCTTGTCAAACCCCGCCTCATCAAATGACAAAAATAATGGGGGGCGGAGCGCTACACTCTCGGAGCGTCTATTTTTTCTACATCGTCTCGTTCCCCTATCTCAACTACATTCTTGACCCTGTCGGCCATAAGTGAGAGGCGTTTTTCGGAAGCATCGTATGCGGATTTAGTATTATCAATATGTTTTCCAAGGCGCTGGAAATCTTCGGCGAGTTTGTTGCTATCGGTGTAAATGCGTTCAAGGCGTTTCATGACTTCTTTGGTCTGCTTGTTAAATTCCACATCTTTAAACCAGTGACGGATAGCTGATATTGAAAGAGCAAATGTGTTTGGTGAAACGAGAAAAACTCTTTTTGAACGGGCATAGCTCGGAATATCTACATCTTTAATGTTGTTAATAACTTCGTAATAAACCGTCTCGGCCGGCACATACATCAATGCCAAATCTGTTGTCCCCTCCGACGGCAAGAGATACTTGGATGCAATCTCATCTATTTTCTTTTTCACATCGGAATAAAATGATTTGCGATGAATATCTTTTTGAATGTCATTATCGGCGTTGACCATTTTTTCAAAATTTTCCCAATTGAATTTAGAATCGATCGGCAAAATAAGTCTGTTTGGCAGATTCAACACAGCATCAACCGCTTCGCCCGATTTAAAATAATGCTGGAGCTCATACATGTCTTTGGAGAAATACTGATTGAGCGCCGCCTCAAGCGAAGCTTCACCCCAAATACCGCGAAGCTTCGGCGATTTAAAAATATCCTGAAATGAAGAAACGCTTTTCACAGACGCGTGCATCTGTTTCATATTTTCCTGAATCTGGGTCATGTTCTGGGTAAAACTCTGAACCTGTCGACTTACGGTCAGTGTCGCTCGTTCGCCTGCTTGTCTGTTCTTTTCAAGTTGGTCATTCATCAGAGCCGAAAGAGCATCAAAGCGCTGATGGAGCACCAGATACTTCTCATCGGGTTCTTGTTTCTTCGGCCTCATCATCAAATAGACATTGATACCCAATAAAATCAGAGTTGCCGAAGAAACAACAAGAATTAATATAAATAATTGATTGGCCATTGTGGTCAGATATTTAATCCATTTTATCATATAAAAAAACCTCTCGCAATGAGAGATTGAATATACAACTAAGGAATCCACTGATATAAAAATCCGGGCGGAGGCAAAGCATTCTCAACAATTTTTTCCGCCTTCCCAGAATTTACACGCGAAACACTTTCAATGAAAGCATCAAAAAAACCAATTTCTTTCTGATAAATTACTAGCCGCGGATTAGTAACCCCGGTTAATTCTTTAGCCACTTCAATGGCTTTTTTTATATAGCCAACCTCGTCTACAAGACCGAGAAGCTTGGCGTCCTGAGCCGTCCAAACTTCGCCTGTAGCTAATACATCCATCTCTGAACTACCTAATTTCCTGCCCGCCCTCACGATCGCAACAAATCTTCCATACAAAGTATCGACAATCCTTTGAAGAACCCTTCTCTCTCTTTCAGACATTTTCCTGAAAGGAGAGCCGATATCTTTCATCTCGCTTGATTTAATAGTCTCTATTTTTAGTCCAATCTTTCCGGCCAAACCTTCAAAATTATACAATTCCATAATAACGCCGATACTTCCGACTATGGATGTCGGCGAGGCGACAATTTTGTCCGAGTTTGCGGTAATATAGTAAGCGCCCGAAGCAGACATGGAATTTACAAAAGCCACAGTCTTAATCCCATAAGTTTTAAGTTTTAACACCTCGTTGAACAGCTTATCGCAAGCCGTTACTTCACCGCCCGGACTGTCAATATAAAAAATGACCGCCTTAGTGGAAAAATTTTTCTGAGCCGCAATGAAAAGCTGGTCAAATAAATTTTGATAAGAATCTCCGTCCGCAATTGCTCCGTTTATCGGAATTATCACAAAATCGCCTGTTGTCGGTTTCTGATTCTCAACAATCTGGGATTGTATTGATATTTTATCCGAGAACTGCCGATCTCTTATAGCTTCTTCAATAAATAATTTTTCTGTATAGTTTTTATAGACTTTTGAACTTCCACTAGAATTAAAAAACAAGTAATAACCGCCAAACCAGACAACAAAGCCTATTGTTGCAGGTATAATGGATCTTATAAAAGCATTGGCCAAGACTCTTTTTATTTTCACTTGATTCCTTTTTAAAGGTGCCCCGAAGAATAGATAACAAAAAACAGCAACCATGTCCAATCGCATCAAATTTGGTGGACCGGAGGGGGCTTGAACCCCTAACCTCCCGCGTGCAAGGCGGGTGCTCTACCAATTGAGCTACCGGCCCCTTACATTTTCAATAAATTATGCTATACTATAACACAGTTTATTGACACTTAAAAGGAATTCCGAATGGTTACAATAACACCTGATGCTGCCACTAAATTAAAAGAGTTGATCGCTCAAGAAAATAAAGACGCCCAAATTCCAGAAACCGCTGGTTTAAGATTGTTTGTCCAGGGCGGGGGTTGTTCAGGATTCCAATATGGGTTATCCATAGAAAAATCCCCGGCGGCAAACGACAGTGTTTTTGAATCTAATGGAATTAAGATTTTTGTTGATCCCATCAGTATCAGCTACTTGGCCGGAGCAGAAATAAGTTTTGAGGACAAAGACTTAATGGGCGGCGGATTTAAGATTAACAATCCTAATGCCAAAGGGACCTGCGGCTGCGGCCAGTCGTTCGATCCCAAATAACCCGTTTACAACGGGCTTTTTATTTGGTAATCTTTTTATGTTTTTTATAATTTGCGGGCGTAGTTCAGTGGTAGAACGCTGTCCTGATAAGACAGAGGCCCTTGGTCCGATTCCAAGCGCCCGCACAAAAAAATAAGAAGTTTTCTAATGACATATTTACAATGCCTGCAACTCTTTTAATGTTTTTCTGTAGAGGCCAACCGCTCTTTTGGCTTCAGTGTAGCGGAGAAAATAATTAGTGTCATGAACTAATCGGTTTCTTATCTTATGGGCTTCCCAAAGATTTTGAAGAGTTGTTAATTGGCCGGGTTGGATATTCATAAGCCGATCTCCCATCGTATCTCCGAGAAATCCGGCGCTTTTCAACAACTCGTCAACCAGTTTGTCGGCTTCAATGACAGCAAATTTCCATTCTGCTTCGCGGGTGGAGTTAATGTGTTTTTCAATTTCTTCCCAGCGAACATTCAATCCTGATATAGCCGGTTGAGGAGGTAAGAATTCTTTGACTAAATTTACTTTTACCCCAATCAGTCTTTTTGTTTTTATTATAACTATTGCAATTAAAATGCTGAGAAGAATACTGATTGCTATGAGAATTAATTTCACAATATTCCAGTTTTGGTCCTGTCCGAATCCCGGTAAATATTCCAAGGCTTGTGCAACTGTAAAATTTCCAATCTTAAAATCAGAAACATGATATAAATTTTCGGCAGTGTTTTGTATTAAGTTGTTATAGTAAACAGGCATTATTTTAGCACTTGTTCAAGCTGATAGGATACATTTAAAATTATTTCTTCGTCAAATGGCCGGCCTATAACCTGAAATCCAATTGGCATTTTGCTTTCTCTGCCCAAACCACAAGGAATGGATATCCCCGGAAGGCCGGCAAGATTTAACGGAACAGTATAGATGTCTTCTAGGTACAGAGCCAAGGGATCGGACGTTTTCTCCCCCAACTTAAACGCCGTATGAGGCGCAGTTGGACCGACAATGACATCAACTCCGCCGGCTGACGGATTGAAAGCATCATCAAAATCTTTTTTAATTAAAGCCCTAACTTTTTGAGCTTTCAAATAATAAGCATCATAATAGCCGGATGATAATGCATAAGTGCCCAGCATAATACGGCGTTTAGGTTCAGGACCAAATCCTTCCGATCGAGATTCACAATAAGAATCAAGCAAGGTTTTTGCGTCAGTTGATGAATAACCATAGCGAACACCATCGAAACGGGCAAGATTTGCTGAAACTTCGCATGGCACCGCTATATAATATGCAGCCAAAGCATATTCAAAATTAGGCAGAGAAATATCGATAATATTACAACCAAGATTTTCTAATTTTTTGATAGTTGCTCTTATTTTTTCTTCAACTTCAGCCGAAAGTCCGGCACGAAAGAATTCTTTTGGCACACCAACCCTTAATCCTTTGATTGGTTTTTCAAGATTAGCAGTAAAATCGGGAACTTCCCGGCTGACTGTGGTTGAGTCAAATATGTCATGGCCACAAATAACATTTAACACCAGAGCAGCATCATATACGTTTTTTGTAAGCGGACCAATTTGATCAAATGATGAAGCCATGGCAATCAGACCATGCCTTGAGACCCGGCCATAAGTTGGTTTTAATCCGACAATTCCACACATGCTCGCAGGTTGGCGCACTGAACCGCCAGTATCAGAACCGAGAGCAAAAACAGCAAGGTCTGCGGCGACAGCCGCAGCAGAACCACCGGAAGAACCGCCGGGAACGCGAGTCAAATCATGAGGATTTTTAGTAGGTCCGAAAGCTGAATTTTCTGTTGAAGTCCCCATGGCGAATTCGTCAAGATTGGTTTTTCCAAGAAAGAATGTGCCGGCTTTTTTGAGTTTTTTAACAACTGTTGCATCATAAGAGGCGATATAATTTTTAAGTATTTTTGATCCGGCAGTAGCAATGGTTCCCTCAATAAGCATATTGTCCTTTATTGCCGCAGGCACTCCAAACAAAGGTGTCCTTTGTTCCTCAAAATTTGTGGTATAATAATGTTGATCGAAAGTTGACAGATAGGCGTTTAGTTTTTTATTCTCCTTTTTAATTTTGTCAGAGTACTTTTTAAAAATTTCTTCTGCCTTAAAATGACCTTTTTGAAGGCCGTCTTTGATATCTTTAATTGTGAATCCTAATGAGTTCATAATGTTATAAAGTTCGTAAAGTTCATCAAGGGCTTTATAAACTTTAAAAACTTTTAACTTTCTACTTGCGCGAAAAAACACTTTTTATTTTAATAAAACGTTTTTCGCTAGCTGGCGCTTGGCCGATAAGTTTTTTGTTTAATTCCTCATCCATTTCGAAATCCTTCCTATACTTATCTTCCCTGAAGGAATCAACCAACCCTGTTGTCTGGTACAGAGGTTCAACCTTTGTAGTATCAACTTCGTTCAGTTTTTCTATATACTCCAAAATCGAAGAAAGATCTTTTTTAAGACCTTTTTCTTCTTTCTCGCTTGTTTTTATTCTCGCCAGTTCGGCGATGTGTCTGACTTCTTTATCGGTTAGCATAAGAATGGAGTGGGTGGACAGCGTTTTCATTCTGTCAAGGTGAGCAATCCTGCGCCTTTTCTCAGCCACACCCACAGATAAAATATACCACGAATCAATTGGCATTATCACTATTGACCTACACAAGTTTTTATGATAATATAATAATATCTTTCGCTTTGGGTGGGACGAGCTATTTAATTAAATTAAGAAACTCCTTCTCGTCTAAAATTTTCACGCCCAATTTTTGTGCCTCACCATATTTGGAGCCCGGTTCAGAGCCGGTAACGACATAATCGGTGTTTTTGGAAACCGAACTTGACACATCTCCGCCCAATTCCCTGATTTTATCCTGGGCTTCATCCCGGCCCAATGTTTCAAGAGTTCCGGTCAGAACAAAAATTTTACCAGTAAGTTTGGTAGATTTTTTGGTTGCTTTCTCTTCAATTACATGGACTCCCGCCTTTTTAAATTTGGATAATATGTTTTTGTTATAAGGTTTCTGAAACCAATTGTAGATACTTTGAGCCACTACTGGTCCCACATCAGAGACTGATTGTAGGTCGTTTAGTGTTGCACGTTGTAAATTTTCTAATTTTTTAAATTTTTTGGCTAAAACAAAACCTGTTTCTTCGCCAACATGATCAATCCCTAAGGAATAGATAAATTTATTCAAAGGAACTTCCTTTTTTGATTGAATTACATTTATGACATTCTCTGCTGATTTTTCGGCAAATCTTTCCAGATTCAGAAGGTCTTCTTTTTTAAGATTAAATAAATCAGCCGAATCACGTATGAGCCCGGCGGTCATAAGATTGTCTACAATTCGCGGACCGATGCCAGCCATATTCAGAGCTTTACGGGAAGCAAAATGATAGATTGCTTTTCTTTTTATGGCCGGACAGCCTCGATTTACGCATCGGTAGGCAACCTGATCCGCAAATTGTTCGACAAGCTCTCCGCAAGCTGGACATTTTTGTAGCATGTGGAATTCTTTTTCCCTTCCGGTCCGCAATTCTTTCAAAACCTTTTTTACATCGGGAATCACATCGCCGGCCCGGCCCACGATAACAGTGTCCCCTATTTTTAATCCGAGGCGTTTTATCTCATCCAGATTGTGGAGAGTTGCCCGTGAGACTGTTGTACCGCCGATTCGAACGGGTCTTAAGACCGCTACCGGAGTTAAAACACCGGTTCGGCCAACTTGGACAATAATATCTTCAACCACTGTTTCTGATTCCTTGGGGGAAAATTTATAGGCAATCGCTCCTCGGGGAGCTTTTCCAACCACGCCTAGCCTGTCCAAGGTGTTATTGTGGTTCAATATAACCACCACACCATCTATCTCATAATTTAGTTTCTCTCTCTCTTTTTCCCAATGATTCCGAAATTTATTTATTCCCTCTATATTCTGGGCTGATTTATTGTGAGGATTTGTTTTGAATCCAAGAGATTTTAAAATAAGGTGTTCATCTTCATGTGTCTTCTGTCCGAGGTTGGTTATCAAAGAATAAGCATAAGAATCCAAATGACGGGATGCGGTTACTTTTGGATCAAGCTGCCTGATGGAACCAGCAGCCAAATTGCGGGGGTTGGCATAAATTTTAAATCCGGCTTTTTTCTGCTCTTTATTTATTCTTTTAAAGTCACCCTTTGTTATAAAAACCTCTCCCCGAACAACAAGCCGTTCAGGAATTTTTAATCCTCCCGGATAACCTGGTTGGACGAGTTTCGAATTCTGAAGCTCTAAGTTTAGCGGTATCGCATCTACAGTTTTGAGGTTTTGGGTAACATCCTCGCCAATAATCCCATCTCCTCTAGTTGAACCCGTATCTAGTCGGCCGTTTTTATAAATTAATTCTATCGCCAAGCCGTCAATCTTCAATTCACAATAGTAGCCATGTCTTGATGCGTCCGGTATGACTTTTTCAAATCTTTTTTCCCATTCTTCCATGTCATTTTCATCAAAAGCGTCATTGAATGAGAGCATTGGCTCGGGATGCCTGATCTTTTTGAATTGTTTAAGGGGTTTGCCAGCCACTCTTTGGGTCGGCGATTCTGGAGTAATCCATTCCGGGAATTTCTGTTCCAAGTCAAAAAGTTCTTTTTTTAAAGTGTCCAGAGCCTCGTCTGATATTTCTTGGCGATCCAAAACATGATAAAGATAGCGATGATGGTTAATCGCTTTTCTAAGTTTTTCTATTCTTTCTTTTGCTTTAATTTTATCCATGAATTAAACGGCTAACAATATTAATATTCCTGCACAATAAATGATCGCGAAACCCCTCTATAAGTTCCGACGACTCGATGATTAAGCGGTATTTCTGCAGAAGCGCATGTTGCCACCGTATTTGCAGATCCAGGAAAGTATACGGCAAAAGTTGCACCGTTAGCCATGACTGGCTGTCCCGTAGCCGGCAACTTGCCTCTTTGAGTATACAGACACCACTCCAAAGCACTGTCTGCCGCGTATTCCGCTACTGCTGAATTTATGGCGTTGCCGGCTGTTTTAAGTCTTGGCAATAATATATTACCCAAAGCTAAAGTGGTGGAAAGAATAACCCCCAGTATTAAAACGGAATAGATTAAAATTGAACCTTTTTGGGTTTTGTGTTTCATGTTATGGATATGAAAATTCGTCAATCACATCTCTGGAAGAAACTGATGTTTGAAGATTTATTTGAATAATTTCTTTACCAGTCCGGTTTTCTACTGTAGTAAGTATCGCCACTCGAGGCGTTTGTTTATCGTTTGCCAGCGAACCTTTTACGCAAAAATTCATTCTTGCAAAATTTACGCTTGGCGTACTGACAGCCAAAAAGGCTCCCCCGTTCTCATTTTTTTCCACGGATCCGTTATTTACCCTATAAACAACCGCTCCTTTACTGGGATGGGTTATCGTAAGTGTTGTTAGGTCGCAATTTGGAGATTCTTGATTGGCAATTCTACTTACCCTAATATCTCTAGACATCACCTCAAGGACAAACAATGAATTGTCCTGTATTTTTTGCGTTGCCAGCGTTCTTCTTTGAAGACTGACTATTTGAACAAAAATAGCGCTTACCGACATCCCTATAATGGAAAATATCAGAGAAGTAATCAAAACTTCAACTATGGTGAAACCTCTTTCTTGATTCTTGAACCCTGAATCTTGAGTCGGTTTTCTTAAGGTTTTATGTTTCATGATTTATATTGTATGATCTTATTTCCAATTGAATAAATGGGATTCCACATTGACATCTCTGGCCCTGTTACCTTTTTCAGTCCAAATAACATTGCTTACAATTTTTAGTTCAGCTGCGTTAATTTTAGTCAAAGTTATTGTCCTTTTAAAAATAGTATCGGTTCCGTTTGTATAATTGTACAAACCATTATTTATTTTTAGAGGTGGGTTCGAGCCCAGAGATATCAAAGAATCGGAATCCCATTCGATCCTATAAATACCTTCGGAAAGACCGCTATCAAAAACAACACCATTGAACCAGTTAGTATCTCTTAATGCCCTGACTACCTCAACGCCTTCTTGAGCCAAATTAGCGCCGATAAGATTGTTTTTGACAACAGAGGCAGTTGCGGAAAAATTGCTTGCAAGAATAAGCGCCGGCCCCAAAGCAATAGTTAAAATAACCAAAGCCACCAAGGCCTCAATCAGAGTAAATCCCCTATTCAATTGTTCCCGATGTTGATACATTTATTGTTTTGCAGTCCTGAGGGCATGTACCCCCTATCTTGCCGATGGTGATAGATATTGAAGCACTCGCAGAAGAATTATTTATAAAAGTTGTCGGATTAGGCGGTTCAAAAAATATATCGCTAAAAGAAGATTTAAATTCGACTTTTGGATCATATAAAGTTTTGATGGGTAGAATTTTGAAATCATTGCCGTTAAAATTTCGATCCTCGGAAACGCAGTTAACGACGGAAGCATTAGGTCCCGCATAAACAGAATAGGATGTATTGTTTTCATAATGGATGCCGTATCCACAGCGAATGGCCAATCCTGCGCCTCCTCCGTCATCAAGCCTGACACTTCCGTTAGCTTTTTCTTGGGTGGCTCTAACTTGGCCGATAAAATCACTCGCGCTTTCGCTCAAATCCAAGCGGGTTCTTTGAAAACTAATAAGCATGAAAGTTGTTATAATTCCAGTTATAGATGCCACCACAAGTAATTCTACTAATGTGAACCCTGCGTTTTTAAAAAAAATAGTCAGTAATTTCATTTTGAAAAATAATTACTAGAATTGAGACGCCGGACAAAAAGGAGCCAAAAGGTAAAGCAGTTTTTCGATTGGCCTTCCCCAAAATTATCAATCCAATTCCCACCAAGGCCGCTATCCAAACAGAAAGTATCATTGACAGAAAGCCCAGAGGATAACCAAGCACCAACCCAACCAAGAATAAAAGCTTGATATCTCCAAAGCCCACCCATTCTCCCTTGGAAACTAAGTATATTATAGCAAAAATACCGCCTAAAATTAAAGCAGATAATAATAGTGACACAAACTCAGACCTTCTGAAAAAATAATTGAATAAAGCCGTGATAATAATTAACGGCAGAATTATTTTATCGGGAATCCAAAAGTACAGGTAATCAAATAAAATTAAAGCTACAAAAGAAGCGATGATCAATAGAAAATAAAGGTCCGTTACTCCGAAAGATGGTTTATAGATCGTATAAAATAATAAAAAACAAAACGCGGTGGCCAGTTCCGTCAAAAGATAAACAGGAGAGATTTTGTTTTTACAATTCCGACATTTTCCTTCTAAAAATACATGGCTTAAAACGGGAAACAAGTCATACCACTTAAGCCGTTTCAAGCACTTCGGACATTCCGACCGACCTGTTAAAATACCACCCTTTTTATCTAGACGAAAAATAACCACGTTTAAAAAACTGCCAATACATAAACCTATTAAAAACATAAACGGGGTAATCACAAATTAAGTATAATACATCAGGCACAAAACAAAACCCCGTCAATAGCGGGATTTTGTTTTACAATCTTCTGATTACTAATTACTATTTTCTATTTACTAATAACCTATTAGTTCTGTCCTTGGTCGTAAACACAGTCGATAGCAGACGTAGTGCAATTGACACCGTTGGCATCAGCTCCATTACGTGTTTGTCCGGTCCAGCCGGTAGAATCTATGTCTGCATCGCTTTTTAGAGCAGCGGCCGATTGTTCAAGTTCCGCCCAAAGATGATATTTCACTAAACCACTATAAGCATAATTGTAAGTATAATTGCCATTGTTTAATGGATCTGTAGGAAGTTGAGTCATGTATTTAGGAGTTAAAAGCGCACCCAAAGCGCTATATGTTGCAACTTGAGGATATTGACCAGCGTCATCAAAATATAACTCTGAAGCAGTTCTTACCTGGCTCATGTCAACAATTCTTTTTGCGTCTCTTGCTCGCTGTCTTGCAACTCCCAGCTGCAACAAGAGCAGAGTAGCCAAAATACCAATTATGGCAATGACGACCAATAATTCGACCAGTGTAAAACCTTTTTGATGTCTTTTGTTCATATTTTAATTATAGAATTTGTAAACTTGTTAAGCAAATTGTAGTTATCAACATATCGAGCTTAAGTCACATTGACCAGATTATATATTGGAAGCAAAATAGCAGATACCAAAATCGCCACAGCCACGCCCAGAACCAAGACCAAGATCGGTTCAATAAGCGTAGAGATGCTGTCTATGGTGCTATCTGATTCTGATTTATAGAATTTGGAAATATGTCCAAGCATAAAATCTAATTTTCCGGTTTTTTCCCCTATCGATACCATGGACGACATTAGAGGAGGAATTTCTTTGTGCCTGCTGAATACATCAGATATGTTTCCTCCTCCCTTAACGCTTTCTTCGGCATCCAGAAGAATTTTCTGATAGTTGACATTGCCAACTAAGTCAGAGGTGATGTGGATGACATCGAGAATGGGTATTCCGGATTTAATCAAAGTAGATAAACTTTCCGATATTCTGGCCAGGTATAAATTCCTGACCACCGTTCCTAAGGCGGGCATATTTATCTTAATATTATCAAAAACAGCCTTGCCGTCAGTAGTTTTGACATATCGCCATCCCAAGAAAAGGGCGCCGAAAACAAATGCAAAAAGATAATAAATGTAATTATTTACAAAATTGGTTGTCCAAATAAGAATCCGGGTGGTAAGCGGCAAACTGTCAAGGCCGACATCCTTAAAGATGCTTAACAATTGAGGCAGAACATAAATGACCATAATACCGGCAACAACAATAAGAGCAAATACCACAAACGCCGGATAAGCCAAAGCGCCCTTTATCTTTGAATTTATCTCCTGGCTTCTTTCAAGATGTTCAGCCAAATAGAGCAGGGCCTCGTGCAGTTTGCCGGATATTTCACCCGATTGAACAAGTTTGACATAAAAAGAAGAAAAAAGTTTTGGGTGAGAAGCCAAAGCGTTTGATAACGAAGAGCCTCCTTCAACCGCATCCGATATTTCAGAAATTATTTTTCTTAAAGCAGGTTTCTCAAATTGACGAGCCAAAGTTCTCAGTCCTTCGGCTAACGGCATGTCAGCGTCAATAAGAGTTGAAAGCTGACGAGTGAAAATGACTATATCTTTAGTGGTCGTTTTTTGGAAGTATTTATTAAGATCTACAGAAAAAATATCACCCTCCAATTGCTCAATCGATAAAACTAAGTAACCCTTGCTCTGAAGAGTATCAACGGCCGTGTTTTCATTAGAAGCTTCTATTTTTCCTTCGAGAATTTCTCCGTTTTGGGTTTTAGCTTTGTATTTGAATAACATATGGTCAGATATTTAATCCATTTTATCATTTTAGAGCTTGAAAGAATAGCCCAGTCCAAGGAACGACGACGAAGTCATAGATTGTTCTATGTCGAGGAGGAGAGACAATGGAATCGGATATTCTTTCAACTCCTTCTGAAGGCGGACTGATTTTAACCAAATCCTTCGTTACTCGGACTCATTGTAGAATAATCTACACTTTCATTCTCGCGTCTCGGATTTGGCTAAAATCCGCTCCGCTAAAAAGATAAAATGGGTTAATTATCTGACCTTATAGTAGGTTTCTTAATTCGGCTTGATTAAGTGAGTAGAACTCCGCTCTTTCCAAGCTTATTTCTTTTTTCCTGACTAGATCTGCCAAAGATCTGTCCAAACTTATCATCCCTACATCTTGGCTAGTCTCAATTACCATATCCATTTGTTTAGGACGGTTGTCGCGAATCAAAGTTCTGATGGCCGGAGTAGCTATCATGACCTCCACTGCGGGTATGAGCCCGCCTTTTATTCTCGGGATTAGTCTTTGTGAAATTATTCCTGATATAGTATTGGCGAGTTGATTCCTGATCTGCGATTCTTGGTTTGGGGGGAAGTTGTCGATAATTCTTTCGATTGTTTGAGAAGCGCTATTTGTGTGCAAAGAAGCCAAAACAAGATGTCCAGTCTCGGCCGCGGTTACTGCTGCGCTCATGGTCTCATAATCTCTCATCTCCCCTACCATAATCACGTTGACATTTTGCCTGAAAGTTGAACGTAGGGCCTTGTGAAAAGAAAATGTATCCTGATAAACCTCTCTTTGGTCGATAATGCTTTTTTCAGGAGTAAAAATATATTCAATTGGATCTTCGATGGTCACGATCTTTTCCGCACGTTCTTTATTTATCATGTCTATTATGGAGGCTAAGGTTGTGGACTTACCATGGCCATTCGGTCCTACCACCAAAACGAAACCTTGAGACAATTTGGAAAATAGCTTAGTTATTTGAGGCAAATTCAGTTCATCAATTGTTTTAACTTCATTGGGGATCAGCCTTAAAGAAGCAGCAGGACCGCCTTTAGTTTGATAGGTGTTTACCCTGAATCTGTTCTTTCCTTCCAACTCATAAGAAAAATCCAGTTCTTTTTCTGATAAAAATCGCGCCTTGCTTTCCTGGCCCAAAAGGACAAATACCAACCCTTCTAAAGTTTCTTTATCTAATATTTTTTGCTGGCTAAGCGTTATCAAACGGCTGTCTATTCTCAATGTCGGATAATGGCCGGGAGACAAATGTAAATCGGTCGCTCCTTGTTGGGCAGTAGCTAAAAGTAATTCTTCTAAATATTGTTTTGGCTCCATTAACTAATATATCGATATATCGAAATGTCGAAATATCGCGTTATGCGCTGTCGCCTGCTTGAGCAATCTCAAGCAACTCTTCTAATGATACAATTCCCTTCAATACTTTCAAAATTCCGTCCTGAAACATAGTTATCATTCCCTGCCTTTTCGCTTCTTGACGAAGAGCCCGATCTGATATTTCTCCCAAAATGATTTTCTCCAGCTCATCACTCATTTCTAACATTTCAAAAATAGCTATTCGTCCCTTAAACGCCTTGCCTCCGCATTTTTTGCATGGGTTTTCAATGTTTGGCTTGTAAATAGTATACCCAGATCTAGAAAGATATTCTTTTTGATAATCAGCCGACATGTCAAGAATAGCTTGATTTATCATTTTTTCCTCAGCAATGTTGGCCTTAACTTCAAGTTTGCAATCCTGGCATAATCTTCGCAACAATCTTTGAGCTGCGGCAACATTCAAGGTAGAAGGAATTAAATATTTCTCAACACCCATATCCACCAAACGAGGTACAACCCCCAAGGCATCATTGGTATGCAGTGTCGAAAGAACAATATGGCCGGTTAAAGCAGCTTGAGTAGCTAAACCGGCTGTTTCCCGGTCTCTTATTTCCCCCACCATTATAATATCCGGATCTTGCCTTAAGATATGGCGCAAACCATTGGCAAAAGTATATCCTATCTCTTCATGAATTTGCGATTGATTAACTCCGTTCACGAAATATTCTATTGGATCTTCAAGGGTGACGATGTTAACATCTTCGCTGTTCATTTTTTTAAGCATTCCGGCCAAGGTTGTTGATTTGCCAGAACCGGTAGGACCAGTTATAAGAATACTTCCGAAAGGTTTCGCCATCGCTTTTTCTATAACTTCCGCCGATCTGCCGTCCAATCCTAACTCTGACAACTCTACTTTTCCCGTTAGCGGATCCAAAATACGCATTACCACTTTTTCTCCGTTTTTGGTCGGAAAAGTGGAAACCCTAAAGTCTATCTTTCGATTGCCAAGTTTAGTCGAAAACCTTCCGTCCTGGGCCAATCGAGTCTCATCTATTTTCAAGTCGGATAAAATTTTAATGCGTGTTACCACGGCCGACTGAAGGGTTTTGGGCAAAGTCAGGGTTGTTGTGAGAATACCGTCAATCCTGAAACGGGTTCTGACACGGTCTTCGAACGGCTCAATGTGAATATCGGACGCCCGGGACTCAACAGCATGCTTCACTAAAACAGCCACTATTTTTGATACCGGCGCTTCAGCGGTAATTTCTTCAATTGACTTAATGGAGCCTGCTTCTTCGCCTTCTTTTCCGGATTCTTCTTCGGTCAAGGATTCGAGAGCTTTGCCGACTTCACCCGACAGAGTTCTGTAACTTTTTATGACAGTTTCAAAATCCCCATAGCTTACCAGATATTTTTCCAATGCCAATTTCTTATCTTCGGCTATAAATTTTAGGGCCTCAAGGGCGTCAATAGCTTCGGGGTTGATTATCGCCACCTTTAAAACATTTCCCTCTTTTTCAAAAGGAGCAATTTTGTAAAAATTAACCACCTCTTCGGAAAATTCTTTCAAAACCTCTCGACTGAATTCATATCCCTCCAAGTCAATCGTCGGCAATCGATAAAGTCTGGATTTTATCGCCAAAAGATCAGCGTCAGAAACCACCGCCTTCTCTACAAGAATCTGACCAAAATCTTTATTCTCTGTTTGGGCCAAATCCAAAAAAGTTGCGATATCTTCCGTTGAAATTATATTAAGACGAACGAGTTCGTCTGCAAGGGTTTGGGGTATCTTGATTGGCATGATTATATTGGAGCGAAAATATCCTTTTTGCCCGTAACTCCCGGATTGACCGGTGATTCTCCGAAAATTTGCAACGCTTTATATTTTTTGTTATCTAATATTGAAAAATCTATTTTCAGATTCTCAAACTTGTTAAGGTCGTCTCTTCCGGCTACTACGGGGGGTTCAATTGACACTCTGGCTGGAACTGCCCATTGAGAATAATACAAATATCCGACGGCAAAACCCAGGACTATTATCAGGGCGACTATGAGCGTGATTTGATTGTTGGATTGTTGTGGAGCCATTACTTTAGGTAATATGCATTTCCTTTCACGATAAAATTTAAAACCGAAGTATTTCCCAAGCCCACTGCAGCATCAACCGAAGTTATGTCTACAAGCCGCAAATTTCTTTCAAGTGCTCCCAAAAAATTAATCAACCCTAGATAGTTTCCGGTCAAACCTATCTCTACAGGCAGAAGATTGTAGGGATTAGTATTCGCATCAGATGCTTTTTGGCCGATTATGGAGGAACTGAATAATTCAATGCCACTTTTGGTTGATAGATCGTTTACGGCCGATAAAATTTCGGCAACGCTTTTCTTTGACGGAACAATGGTCGACAATTTGGTGATTTCGGAAATTCTTTTTTGGTATTCTAAATTTAAAGTCTTAATGTTAGCTACAATAGCGCTTCTTGACTTCAACAAATTGTCTCTTTCTCTGATGGCAGCATCTAAATCCGAGACATCATGGTAAAAAGGAAGGGCCAATGACCAAAATAAAATTATGGCCGCAGCTATCAGTCCCGCTCCGATGTAATTTTTATTTGGATTCATTCTTTTATAAATTTGGTTTTATCAAATTCTAATTTAACGCTGAATTCCAATTTACCTGTAGTCAAAACGTGAACGTCATTAAGCGCTATGTCTTTTATTGAATCGTCTGAAACAAAAGCGGCAATTTGTCTGGCTACTACGGTATAGTTGGTGGCAAGGGCCTTAAATTCAAATCTGTTATCGGAAACAGTGGCAGCAAAAGATAAAAATTGAACTTGCGGCTGCAATAAATTCTCAATTTTGCCCAATGCTTTTGACCAAACAATGTGCGAATCCAAAAGAGTTGATATTAGCGATAATTGTTTGCTTAATGTCAAAAGATTAGTTTCAACGTTTTTATCTCGCTGCTTTTCGAGATTGGCTATTTCTGCATCAAGATCATTTTTTTTGTTTTCAAGACTGTTTTTGTAAAAATAAAGTCCGACAATGGCCACTACGACTAAGATCAGGGCAGCCATTCCTATGTAAATAAGTCTATTTTCTCCCGGAATTTTGACCTCTATCTTTCTCCTTGTCTCGGGAAGCAATTGTAACCCGTTTTGGTCAAGCATTGTCTTCTATTAGTATAGCTCAATTGATAATTTTTATTATCAACAGATTCATAAAACTAGACGTCTCTCATGGCTAAACCTGCGGCGATGGAAAATGTATTGGCCAGTTCTTGAATAACGGGCTTTAAAGATTCCGGGTACATAATTCGAGCAAAAGCATTAGCGCCATAGACATCCAAATTCAGCTTCTGTTTAAAATAGCCGACAAAGCCGGGCATGTTTGTAAGGCCACCTACCAGCAAAATCCGGGATATTTTTTGATTTTTTAAGCCTTCATAACTGCTAATTGTCTTTTTAGTTTCAAAAACCATCATATCTATCAACGAAACCATGGCCTCATTCACGATATTTTCGTCGATTTTATTCATGCCCATCTTTCTTTTTAATTCTTCAGCTTTCTCAATGCTTATGTTTAAGGAGCGGGCAATAGACTTGGTTATTTCAAACCCTCCTATCTCATAGTTGTGGCTTACCCTTTCGTATCCTTTGTTAACAATAATAATTGAAGTGCTACGCCCTCCGATATTTACTATGGCTGTTGGAGAAAGATCATTTCCCAAAAGAGCCCTGATAAGAGCCGTGTTCTCCAACTCAAGAGCCTTAAGATTTAAGCCGACACTCTTCATAATTCTTTTGTACTTTTCCGTCTCATCTTTTGGCACAGCAGCAAGAAACACTTGGACAATAGCAGGCCCGGAAACCGAACCGGGTGTTGCCCCCGAACCAGCCGAATTTGTGATATCTATAATAGACCAGTCCAAAACAACTTCACTCAATGGTATAGGGATGTATTTTCGAGCTTCGAAAGGTAAAGCTTTCGCCAGTTCTTTTTCCGAAAGATAGGGCATTTCAATGATGGTAGAAAAGGTTGAAAATGAAGGAATTGCAGCTATTGCATCTGTTGCCTTGATGTTGCCTTTTTTTATCAACCCCTTTAATCCCCAGACAATTTCCTGATCTGGAAGTTTCAAAATACTTTGGCCAACTCCCGGTCCAGATGACTGGATATCTGTACCCTTTAATTCAAAGAGTCCATAATTTTTTAAAACAAAACGCCCACCCGATTTCTCGAGCTCTACAATTTTGATAGCGGCTGTTCCGATGTCGATGCCCAGCTTGCCTTTTTCTCCGAAAAGATTAAACATTCAGATGATTAAGTATAACACAACAATGTTTTCTAATTATCCCCAGAGAGTATATAACTGGTTATTGGGTCTGGTTTTCCCTATTCGATGTCTCGGCTGCGGTAAATTCGACAATTATGTCTGCCGAGGCTGTCTCGGAGCTATAATAGTCAAGAAAAATTTTGAATGCATCGGATGCAAGAGAAACACTCACCTCGGACAAACCTGTTATCTATGCGCAAAAACAAATTCTCTAGATCAACTGCTGATAGTAGCCGATTACAAGAATTCTTTGGTTGAAAAGATTATCAAGTTTTTAAAATATAAATTTATTCCTGATTTGGAGCATCCATTATCGATTTTAATGAAGAGGTATCTTAAATGGCTGACGTTGAATAAAAAATTTAATGTCTTCGAGGCTAATCCCCTATTGGTTCCCATACCGCTTCACATGAAACGTCTGAACTGGCGAGGTTTCGACCAATCCGACTTATTGGCCAAAAACATTTCCGACACATTTCAGATGGAAACGGCCAACGATGTAATCAAAAGAACGATTAACACCGTTCCACAGGTGAACGTTAAAGAAAGAAAAGAAAGATTAAAAAACCTGAATGGTGTTTTTAAAATTTTGAATAAAGAAAAAATTATCGGCAGAGAAATATTATTGATAGATGATGTCTGCACAACTGGTGCAACCTTAAATGAATGCGCTAAGATTTTGAAGGCCAACGGAGCATCAAAAGTAGTCGCTTTAGTTATTGCGAGGGGCTAGTCCTGAGCTTGTCGAAGGGATGATTTTTGTGGTAAAATTTAGTGAATTTGGTGAGGTGCGGCGAATGGTAAGCCAGCAGTTTGCTAAACTGTAGCCGTTTAAAAAGCGGCTTGTGGGTTCGACTCCCACCCTCACCGCCAGTTATTTTTTAAAACTCCACGAGGAAGTTTTTATAATTCTAATTTATTGACAATTCTAACTGATTTTCTATAATTCAAAATATGGTTAAGAACAAAAACAATCACAACTCATCAGAAATTGGAGCACTGTTGGAACATATTGATGATAAGGTGACCTTGGTTGCTGAACAATATACTGATTTAAATAAAAAAGTAGATAGGATAGAGAAAAAACTTGATGTTGTAGCAGAAGATGTAGAAGTGATAAAAATGGACATAGAGTTTATTAAGCATGATTTGAAGAATAAAGTGGCTCGAGACGAGTTTGCTGTTCTGGAGCGTCGAGTTTCCCTACTGGAAAGCCGGAGGTAAAAACTGCCAAAGAAACTGTCATGCCAGAGACAGATCCGCCTCTGGCGGAAAAACAAATCGGCGGGAACCATATTTTCCCTGCCTGCCGGCAGGCAGGGAAGGGCAAAAGAAATTTTTTCATCTTAATTTTTTTGAAAAGAAACTCAACAAGTTTCTTTTCTTTTTTTATTGATATTCCTAGCTAAAAATGCTACAATTTGCAGATTCAAATGACAGATCTTAAAGACACAATAAATAGTAAAAATACTCGGCCGCCGGTGGTGGTTGTTTTGGGTCATGTTGATCACGGAAAAACGCGACTTTTGGATACAATCAGAAAAACAAAGGTTGCCGAAGGGGAGTCAGGAGGAATTACCCAACATATCGGTGCATACCAAGTTGATATATCTAAGTTTAGAAATCTCGAAATGTCTCAAAAAATTACTTTTTTGGACACTCCTGGCCATGAAGCATTTACAGCGATACGTTCTCGTGGAGCCAAAGTCGCCGATATTGCTATATTGGTTGTTGCGGCCGACGAAAGTGTTAAACCTCAGACAAAAGAAGCTATCCGAATAATTAAAGAAGAAGGGATTCCTTTTATCGTCGCCATTAACAAAACAGACAAAGAAGGTGTTAATATTCAAAAAGTTAAACAGGACTTAGCCACAGAGGATGTTTTGGTTGAGGAGTGGGGCGGAAAAGTTCCAGTTGTAGAGATCTCGGCCAAGGCCAACAGAAATATTGATGCCCTTTTGGATATGATCCTTCTGGTGGCAGAACTGGAGGAACTCAATGAGGATCTTTCTTTACCAGTCAAAGGAATAATAATTGAATCTAATCTAGACAAAAGAAGGGGTTATGTAGCTACTGCGCTGGTTCAAAAAGGAATTTTAAATATCGGGGATTTTATTGTCGTAGGTACCGTCATCGGTAAAATAAAATCTATGGAAGATTTTACGGGCAAAGCCATGATTCAAGCTAAACCATCACAGCCAGTTTTGATTACCGGATGGCCGACAGCTCCCAACATTGGCAAAGAATTTATTGTAGCTTTAAACAAGAATGAAGCAACCCAAATTGCCGAAGGAAATGTCAATCTCGCTCCCCTATTTTCATTCTTCAAAGGTTCCGTTGAAACAGGAGATGAAAACAAAAAATTTTTGAATTTAGTTTTTAAATCCGACGTTTCCAGCTCTTTGGAAGCAATAGAAGCCTCACTTAAAGCTGTCAAATCGCAAGAGATTGGTTACCGTGTTATTTCGTATGATATTGGAAATATTTCCGAAGCCGATGTAAAAACATCTATTGCTTCAAAATGTCAGGTGATCGGTTTCAGGGTCGGAATAGAAGAATCAGCAAAAAAATTGGCGGACAAAGAGAGTATTAAAATATCCAATTTCGAAGTTATTTATGAATTGATAGAATATGTCAGGGGTGAAATGGGAGAGCTTTTGGGGATTGAGATAAAGAAAAATCCACTAGGAAAATTAAAAGTTTTAGCTGTATTTAAAAAAGATGCCCGGGCCCAGATATTCGGAGGCAAGGTCATGTCCGGCAAAGTGACCCGAGGAGCAATAGGAGATGTCACCCGAAACGGCGCAGCCGTGGTTTCTGGAAAAATTGCCCAACTCCAACACAACAAAGAAGACGTGTCAGAGGTAAAAGAAGGCCTTGAGGCCGGCATAAGGTTTGACGCTATTTCAAAAGATTTTTCAGAAGTCAAAGTTAGCGATATACTCGATACATATGAAGAGGAAAAAATTAAAAGAAGTATATAGAATTTCTAATTTCTAAATATTGGTGCCGTGGTGAAGCAGCTAACACGGCGGTCTGCAAAACCGCTATTCATGGGTGCAAGTCCCATCGGCACCTCAAAGCAAATTATTTAAAATATTAATGCCGCCGTGATGAAATTGGTATACATGCATCACTTAAAATGATGTGGGAGCAATCCCGTGTCGGTTCGACTCCGACCGGCGGCACCAGAAGAAACTAGCAGGTTTTTTATTTTCCTAGAATCTTCATTGTTCCTTTGCCGATTAGGTATAATATCGCGGAACTAGTTAAAATGTAGGTGAGTTCTTCCAAAAAGGACGTACTGACGCCCAAAATGTTAAAGTTAATAAAGCCAATAAAGTCGTAAAATAGAATTGAAGGAACAAAGAAAATCATATACAGAAAATCACCAACATTCCTAATAAAGTCAAAAGCTCCCACCCCATTGACAGTAAATGAAAATAACCAGACAAAGGCTGGAACTATAGCTAATACCCGAGGAAGATTATGAATCTTAAACATACTCATTCTACTAGTACAAAAATGGCTTGGCCGCGTGAGTCTAATTTTGGGGACACTTCGATAGTATAATCTCCAAATTCTGGGAAGAAGTCACCGCCTGCAATTATAGTCTCGGTCCGATCGTTTATTTGCAATCTAATTTTTTCGCCGCCGCCTTGCTGCCGGCCGAGATATGTTATTTTCAAATCACCAACTTGAGCGCTCTCATTTTCCAGAAGAGGAAATCTTTCACCCACGGCATACTGTTTTGGCGATCCAGGGATAAACAGCGCGGCAATAATTAAAGCAATACCCACGATTCCCAAAATTATTTCCCAGGTTTTCATAGACTTCATAATTTACTTCGGGAGTTAAAATGGCTCGGAAATAATTTTTGACTCGGTTACGACCATTGCCCCATTTTTTCTCTCTTTCACGGTATGTACATAGCCCGCTTCTTCGTTTTCTCCATTCACAAATGATTGGTTGATTTGCTTGATTAAATTATACCTCCCGCCTTCAAAAAGGTAAACTGCCTCCCTATAAATATCCCCCACCCCGCGGCCCTTATATAGGGTCGTGATGGTTTTGGCCTTTTTGTCGAATTCGGTATTCCACATGTCTGCCAAAAATGGTTTGGGGTCAAATGTATTGTTTTGTGGGTCATAAAGGTAGTAAGAATATTGAAAGTTGTAAGCTCCGCGGGAAGTCGCGACTTTCAGGTCCGCGTTGCCGTCGAAATTAATATCCGCAAATTCAAATGAGTCAGGAATCAATTTTCCGTCGCTCACACTGTCAATAATCAATTTGTCCTCTTCCTCCGCGGCAAAGCTGTCAATAAAGCTGATCAAAATCTGGTCGTTCCGCCAAACCCTCATGGTGCCATCAATGTCTATCGTAACCAGAACGGCTTCCGATGGAGTTATGCTTGCCTGGCAGCCGACAGGCAAATCGCCGGAGAGGTCATTGCATGGCACATTCACGGAGAATTTCAAATAATTCCATATAACCAAAAAACCGACCAGTCCAATGACGAGCAGAATGCTGATAGTTATAAGAGCAATAGTTGCTTTTCTCATATTACTTTTAGCGGCTCTGGTCAAAGATCATCGAATCCTGTTCAAAACCTTTTGGCAAGTTTGTTCATAAAAACAGCAGTAAAACACCCCAGAAGAGCTCCCGCCAAAACATCCAGCGGCCAATGAACACTTACGAAAATACGGGCAAACCCCACCAGTCCGGCTAATATCAAATAGACATGGCCAGCTTTTTTATTGTATAAATAAACGCCCATCGCCAGAGCAAAATAAAAAGTGGCATGACCGGAAGGAAAGGACGATTCAAGTGAATGATTCATCAGTCGGTTTATGTTCTCCAGGACCAGAAAGGGCCGAGGTGAATAAAGTAAATAGCGCAATATTGCAACAAAGGCAAAGCGGGCTATTATCGCTGAACCGAAAGAAACAAAAACAACTTTTTTAAAATAATTTTTCTTCCAAAAAATTATCAGTACGGATAAGATAAGTAAATATCCCATCTTATCAGCTGCAAAGACCATAAACCTGTCCAGCCAGATATTGTGTCCGGCTAGATCATTTATTAATCTAAAACCGACTAAATTAAATTTCTCTAATATCAAATCCATCTATTTGAGATCCTTCGTTAATAAAATCAAATCTTCCCTCGACCTTTTTACCGGCCAAAACCATCGGCAGCCAATGCTTATCATCCTGCCACATATCTTCGAAAGGAACCTCGTCGTGTGAATACCATTTTGGCATCATCTCTTCGGATTCTTTTGGATCGCCCAGCCAATCTCTAACCAAAAAGATGTGAACCTCCTGATTCCATTCGGACTTATCTTTAAAATAAAATTTGATATTACCAACTTTTTCAAGATTTTTTTCATCTGTTTTAACCCCTATCTCCTCACTTATCTCTCTGACTGCTGCCGCTTTGATAGTCTCGCCCGAATCTACTTTACCGCCAACACCATTCCATTTCCCAATGGCGACATTAAAACCGCTCAAACTTCTTTTCTTTATCGCAAGAAGGACTTTGTTGTCTTTAACCAAAAAGCAAAGGGTTACTGGACGCATGGGGATAGGTATTTAATCCATTTTAAAATTATTTGCCACCCAATTCAAGTAGTTTTAAAAGTTTTTCAGGCTTCGTAGGACTTATCCGGAGAATTTTCGGCTTATTTCCGGTCAGGTCAACAATCATGGATGGTTCCGATTTCGGCAAAATTCCGGCATCAATTATCAAGTCGGGTTTTGCAGTTGATTTGGAAAAAATTTCAATAATTCTGTTAATGTCGTTTGTTGGCTCCTGTTCAGAAATATTAGCCGAGGTTGAAGTCAGAGGATAACCGAATTCAGCTAAGAGTTTATCCGTAAACACATAGTTGGGAATTCTTACTCCGACAGAATTAAATTTCGCCGTTAATGCATCCGGGACAATGTTTTTTTTAAACAAAACAACTGTTACCTTTCCCGGCCACACTTTTTTAATAATTTCTTCCTGGTGTGGTTTTGTATCAACCAATTCTTTTAGCCATGTATAATTTCTTACAATCATGGGCAAGGGCTTAGAAAGACTTCTTCTTTTGATTTTGAAAATCTTCCGGACAGCTATGTCGTTCAGGGCATTTGCTCCCAATCCATACAAGGTATCTGTAGGATAAATAATCGTTCCGTCACAATTTAAAACATTAACCGCTTCGCGGATAACATCAGAATAATCCTTATTGAGATCTACTTGAACAACTTTCATTAGCTCACGACGGCTTCAAGTTGCGCTTCCGCCGGTGCCGACTCTTCTTTAGGAACTTCTACTTTTGTCGTCGGCTGTTGATCGTTAGTTGTTGGTTTCTTCTTGGGTTTCCAACTCTGAACCTTGGGTTTATCCCAAATCTTATGGTTTACAAGTAAATTATTTACGGTCGGAGATGCTTGAGCACCTTTTGACATCCAATATTCTACTCTGTCTTTCTTAACTTGAAACACTTTTTCGTGGGGATTATATGTACCCAAAAGTTCCAAATACTTGCCTTTCGTCTTTTTGGTGTGTTCAACGACAACAACTCTGAAATAGGGTTGTCCCCGCTTTCCTATCCTTGATAAACGTATCATCAACATGTCTGAAGATAGTAGCAATTTTTTTAAATTTTAGCAAGAGTTTCAACCCAAAACCGCCCCTTAGGGCGGTTTTTAAAGATTACTTACAATGTCTTTGAGCTTAGTCACGCTTTCCGAATCCAATCCCTCTGACATGAATTCTACATAGTCCAAAACCAATTTATTGAAAAGCGGCTTAGTTTTTTCATATAGAACTTCTTGACCATACATTTCCTGAATGGTTTTCTGGATTTCCGGGAACATTGGGTCATTCATGTCTCCTTTTCCGTCGGCCAGCCAGTTCTGTTGATTCTGGGGCAGTTTTCCTTGAATTGATTTGAGAAGCTCAAAGGCCAGCTTCTTCTTGAACGTTTGGAGGGCTTCTTCTTTTTCGGTATCAGAAAAACCCAACACATCAAAAATCTCAAATAATATGTTTTTGTATTCTCCTTTTAGCATTCCATGCAAAAGTTAAAATAAATCTCCAAACAAAGCCCCGAAAAAAAAGATTGGGAAAAGAGGAATCATGAGACCCATATCTTTAGATTCCCACTCGCTATGTCTAGAACTATTCCTAGATTTTGTTTCCCTCTTTGGTAGTCCCTCTTTCATGATTAAATTATACTAAACATTATTTAAAAAGAAAAGTCGCCCCTCCACAAGGGGCGACCGAAGCGTCAGTCAGAGCATGGCTCAGAAAGCCACGTTCTGAAGTTTGATGATGCTGACAACTCCCAGCACCATGAAGACCACGCCCACGACGCATAGGAAAGCCCAAAATCCGTCGAAACGTTTCGGATCGGATAACATCGCACAGAGAGACCCAAACATTAGGGCCAGTCCGATACCGAAAACCAATCCAGCACCCATTGTCTTACTCCTTGTTAAGAACAGAACTATCCTGTAATTACATTATAACACATCCACAGAAAAAACACAATTACCAAAAATCTTTAAAAAATTCCTGTTACATTTACAAGTTCGACTTGTAAATGTCTTGCAAATCTTCTTCTATGGGTCTAAACGAATTATTGTGGCAAATTTGTTTTAATTGTATAATTAAAACAAAACTCATGAAAATTAAAGAAATATATCTCATCTCGATTCTGGTTTTTATTTTTTTGGTTCTGTTAATTCCGGACAGATTTATTGAACCTGAAACCGGAAATACAATCCTTACCATTGGTACGTTCCTCTTTGGTCTTTTGGCCGGTTTTTATATTGTTGTCACAACAACCGATTACAATAATTTAAAAAGCATTCTTGCCAAAGAGACGGCTTCATGGGACTGCCTTTACAAAAACATGCGGACATATAATAAAGAGACCGCGGCAAAATTATCTAACCTTGTTGATGAATACGTGCAACGCAACTTTGATTATGAGCTCCTGGAAGTCATCAATGGAACCGCCGAAGAATTTAAACGGGTAGAAAAAATCATGGAGGATATGCCCATAATCCCAGACAAGCAATCGACCCACCAGGTTATTTTGGGGAATGTTGATGATTTAAGAAATGCGAGACAACAGCAAAATGCTCTTTTAAGAAAAGCTTTGTCCGCCTTTCAATGGATAGTACTTATTTCCACCGCGACGCTAGTAATCTGGTCTTTGTTCGGTTTAAGAACCGGGGCTTTATTTTTCGACGCAGTAACGGTTTTAATCTCAAGCTCTATTGTTCTGATACTGCTCTTGATCAGAGACATCGATCTTTATCTGTGGAATGAAAAATTCGGTTTTGATATTTTTGAAGATCTCTTAAAAAACATCGGTAAGTTGCCTTATTACCCCTCGGTTTTGATAGACAAAGGCCGTCTCAAACCAAAGGAGAGTGAATATAGAGTCGGCGTCTACAAAAATTTCCCTCAAAGCTTGGAAAAAACTATAGAAATTATAAAAAATTAAAAAACCTCGAAACACCGGAGTTTTTAGTTACCAGCCTTTCTTTTTAAGCGCATCCGATGCCGCCACCTGTTGAGCCTCCTGCTTTGACGGACCATCGCCTACCCCAACCATTTCTTTGTCCAAAAATACACCAACCTGAAAATTGCGAGCGTGATCCGGCCCCCATTCTTTCAAAACCTCATAGGTCGGAGTAATACCGACTTTTTCCTGAGCTTTCTCCTGAAATAAACTTTTGGCATCTCTGTAAAGCTGATTCTCTATAATTCCAGGCAGTTCTTTCAAAATAAATTTATCTATAAATTTTCCGGAAGCATCATAGCCCTGGTCAAGATAAATAGCCCCGATGAGAGACTCCATGGCATTTGCCAGAATGTACTGGCGAGCTCGGCCAATATCTCTAGCTTCGCCTTTTGATAAAAGAACATAATCGTTTAAATCAAATTCATTAGTAATTCGCGAGAGAGTAACAGCATTCACCAACGCTGCCCGCCAGTTGGTCATCTCTCCCTCGGGATTGGGGTAATTTTTATACAAATATTCCGTAACAACCAATTCCAAAACAGCATCGCCGAGAAATTCTAAGCGTTCATTGTGATCCTGGCCCCACTTCGGATTTTCGTTCAAATATGAACGATGGGTTAACGCCTGAAGAAGGATATTTCTATCCTTGAATTTAATATCTATTTTATTTTCGAGATCAGAAAGTTTGTCATTCATTTTTTGGTTCTTCTTCTTTGTCTTCTTTTTTCTTCGGGGCGTCATCTTTCCCCGGCTCGCCTATTTCTCGATAAACCGTTCCCAAAACACCATTAACAAACTTGCCGGAAGAATCCCCTCCGAATGATTTGGCTAATTCAATAGATTCGTTTATGGCAACTTTAGGCGGAACCTCGTCTCTGTTTCCAAAAAGCAATTCGTAAAGCCCGAGGCGAAGAACGTTCCTGTCTACAATGGCTATTTGTTCTAATGGCCATTGTGGTGCCGCCTTTTCGATGATTTTATCTAGTTCAGAAAGATGTTTCATTACCCCGTCTATCAACTGGGAAACAAAAGTTGTGTCTTCAAGACCAGCAGCAAACTCTTTGACATTTCTGTCAATAATCCCAGGCAAATCTTCCTGTTTTCTACCTCTAAAATCCCACTCATAGAGCGACTGCATAGCTACTGACCTTGATAAGTGACGGCTAGCCATTATTTAAACAAACTATTTTTGTGCTTGCGTTTTCTTCTCTCGTTTTTTTAATTCCTTAGCAAGAACATTTACAACTTCTGTGCCTTTGTAATATCCACAAAATTTGCAAACAGTGTGGGGCATTATCATTTTCCCGCAATGCGAACATTTGGCCAAATTCTTTGGTTTTAATGCAAGGTGGCTTCTTCTGCGAAGCTGCTTGCCTTTTGCCATGTGATGACGTGGTACAGCCATTTGTCTGAAAATATTAACATAAATTTAAAAATTACGCAAACCACCCTAGTATCAATCATCTCCCCCATCATCTTCTCAACCTCTGCTCCGGGCCAGACAAACAATAGCTTTAAAACCTCCGGAAGGCCTTCCGGAATTCCTTACTGTGATTTTAAAGAATCACAGAGTCAGTTCCGGCTTTCCTGTCGGTTTAAAGTAAGGCTTTGTTTGTTACCTATCCCTCCACAATGGTTGATAAAACGACAGGGAAAATGCTTAATGAGTGTTCAGTACTTTTTTAATTTGATTTACATGATGCTCAAAGTGGGGTTCATCGCCTTCGTCAAAAACCCAGCCCATATGTTTTTTGTCTTATTTTATCTTCTCCAATATTTTTTACTTCGTTTTCCCAAGCTTTTTGCCACTTCTCAAATTCAGCTAGAAGTTCTTCTGGTAACCTTTTCTTGAATTCATTGTAAATTTTGTCATTAAATTCGACATAGTCGTCTGTTTTCATAAACCAAGGTTCTGTTTCTTTTTCAAATATATTTCTTAATTCGATAACAACTTCCCGATTCCAACCCACCAAATGAGATAGAACATCTTTAACGGTCCATTTTTCTGTTACTTTTTTAGACCAGTCGCCCGGTTTTAGAGATTTAAAAAAAATAACAATATCCATATTTTAATTTAATCATCAAAAAAGATGTGTGTCTACATATTCAGCGCAACCCCATTGCTTTTATGTCACTTTGACAAATAATATTGGTCGAGCGACACCTTGTTTCAAAGAAGAACGTTCGCGGGCGGGTAACCAAGATGGAGCAATGACAAACACTTGTCCACAATTTTTCCTAATTGCCCGTTTACACATTAAGAACTAAACTTAAATCATGAATTTCGTCCATCTCCATACTCACTCCCACTATTCACTTCTCGATGGCATGTCTAAAATTGATGACATGGTAAAGCTGGCCAAAGAGCATGGAATGACGGCAATCGGTCTTACCGATCATGGGGCAATGTACGGAGCAATTGATTTTTACACGGCCTGCAAAAAAAATGGAATTAAACCAATAATCGGAGTGGAAGCATACGTCGCCAATCGCACCCGATTCCAAAAAGAACCTCAAATTGACAATAAACGTTACCACCTTACTCTTTTGGCCAAAGACAACACCGGCTATCAAAACCTCATCAAGCTAACTACCGCCGCCCACGTTGAGGGTTACTACTACAAGCCCCGCGTAGATAAAGATCTGCTCCGCCAACATGCCGAAGGATTAATTGCTCTCTCTGGCTGTCCAGGTAGTGAGCTTGGACGGGCTATCCAATCTGGAAACAAGGAAAAAGCTGAAGCTATAATCTTAGAATATCAATCCATTTTCGGTCCGGAAAATTATTACCTTGAGATAATGCATCACCCTGATGTAGAATTTTTTCAGGATTGGAAAAATATGCTCATTGAATTTTCCCGCAGGTTAAATATTCCCTTGGTCGCTACCCAGGATTCCCATTACTTGCATCCCGACGATGCCTTGGCTCACAAAACCTTAGTTGCTATTTCAACAAATACAGACATCGGGGATACAGCTATTTTTTCCGGCAACGGACACTACCATTTCATCTCAACCAAGGAGGCCCTCGAGTGGTTCAAGGACGTACCGGAAGCAGTCGAAAATACAGAAAAAATCGCGGAAAGATGCAATGTTGACTTAACTCTTGGTAAATTCATTTTTCCTGATTTCGCTCTTAAGCCCGGCAAAACAGCCGACCAGATGCTTGATGATTTAACCGTTCAAGGAGCGCAGGAACATAATTTAAACAATAATCCTGAAATCGAAGCCCGCAGAAAGTACGAACTTGAAATTATCAAAAACAAAAATTACGCCCCCTACTTCTTGGTCGTTGCCGATTTGCTTCGATTTGCCCATGAATCAAACATTTATACTACGGTTCGGGGCTCCGCCGCTGGTTCTTTGGTGGCTTTTCTCTCAGGAATTACCAGCGTCAATCCTATTGAGTTTCAACTGCCATTTGAAAGATTTCTTAATCCGTTTCGTCCGTCAGCGCCAGATATAGATATGGATTTTGCAGATGATCGACGACAAGAAATAATTGAATATGCCAAAAAAAAATATGGCGCCGATAAAGTAGCCCAAATCGGAACATTCGGAACAATGCTCGCCCGCGGGGCAGTTCGTGATGTGGCCCGTGCAACCGGCAAATCGTATGAAGTCGGCGACCGGATTGCAAAACTTATTCCGATGGGTTCACAGGGCTTTCCAATGACTATCAATCGCGCCATGGAGATTGAACCAAGCTTGAAAGATATTTACAATCGAGATTTGGAGGCTCGTCAGATTCTTGATATTGCCAAAAAACTGGAAGGCACCGTCCGTCATGTTTCGGTTCATGCCGCCGGTATCGTAATCTCCCCAAAACCATTAATTGAATACGTGCCTATTCAATTTGATCCCAAGGGAGAAAATAATCTTATCACTCAATATGATATGTACACTGTTGGCGAAGATGGCATAGGACTTTTAAAACTTGATGTATTGGGAATTCGAAATTTGGCAATTTTAGAAAATGCAGTACGTCTGGTCAAGAAACATCAAAACATCAAAATTGACATCGAGAAGATTCCTTTTGATGACAGAAAAACTTTCCTAATGCTGGCCAAAGGAGAAACTGAAGGACTTTTCCAATTAAATGGAGCCGGTATGACTAAATACCTTATGGAACTTAAGCCAACCACAATTCATGACATCAATCTCATGGTCGCGCTTTATCGTCCGGGCCCGATCAACAACATTTCCGAATACATCGCCCGCAAACAAGGACGCAGACCAACCACTTATTTTCATCCAAAAGCCAAAAAATTCTTGGAAAAATCGTATGGCGTATTGGTGTATCAAGACGATCTTCTGATGACCGCTATTGAGTTGGCCGGTTATAACTGGGGCGAAGTAGATAAATTCAGAAAAGCGGTCGGTAAAAAAATCCCGGCTGAAATGGCTAAACAGCACGGAATTTTCGTCCAGGGCTGTCAAACCCACAGTGGCATGTCCAAAGAGCAAGCGGAACAAATCTGGAATTTATTTGAACCATTCCAAGGTTACGGATTCAACAAGGCTCACGCCGCCTGTTATGGCCGCGTTGCTTATCAGACCGCTTACATGAAAGCTAATTTTCCGGCAGAATATATGTGTGCCGTCCTCACAGCAGAATCCGGGGATACGGAAAAAATATCTGAAGTTATTTCTGAATGTCAGCGAATGAGTATTCCGGTTTTACCGCCGGAAATAAACAGCTCCTTCAAAGATTTCACGGTCATCAAAGACCTACAACCCACAACCTACAACCTACAACCTGCCGATAAAATTAGATTCGGTCTTCTGACCATTAAGAACCTGGGTGAGAATATTGCTGATGCTATCATTGCTGAACGGGAATCAGGCGGAAATTATAAGAATGTTGAAGATTTTATGACGAGAGTCCACAACAAAGACTTGAACAAAAAATCTGTCGAGTCGCTTATTCATTGTGGAGCGCTTGATAAATTTGGGGACAGAAATTTATTATTAGTAAACATGGAAAACCTCCTTTCTTACGCCAAAGAAAAACAAAAACAATCTTCCATGGGACAAGTAAGCTTGTTCGGAAACACCGATAACAAAGAACCGGCGCCATTTCGCCTTTCCCCTGCCGAACCAGCAAAGCCGTGGGAAAAATTAATTTGGGAGAAAGAACTCTTGGGATTATTCGTCTCTGACCATCCATTAAATAGCTATCAAACTCAGTTAAAACTTGAAAACGTAATTCCAATAAAAAACATCACCATACACACCTCCGGTCCTATTAAAATCGGCGGCATGATCACCCGTATCCAAAAAATAATAACGAAAACAGGCCGGCCAATGATGTTCGCCAATGTTGAAGACCTGGCATCAAAAATTGAACTAGTCGTATTTCCTAACGTTTATGAAAAAAACCCGGAAGCCTGGAAAGAAAACACCGTTATTGTAGCTCGCGGCAAAATCAACGACCGCGATGGCTCTCTCAAGTTCATGTGTGATGATGTAAGAGTTCTCGCATCTCCGGCATAAAATAACTTTGGCTCACACAACCTCCATGCATACGGAGGGAGACACCTTCATCCCACGAAGACCGCATAAAACCCTGCTGGTTTTTTGCTCTATCTCGGCTACCCGCCTGCGAACGTTCTTCTTTGGGATAAAGGCATCTCCCTCCGCTGGTTGGTTAGGTAAATAAGTGATGACTGGTAAAAAGAATTCGATGTAAAAATAAAAAACCCCGCGAAATTGCGGGACGTATGAACTTATGGATACTTTAATGGGATCTTTTCGGACAAGCATTTGGAACTACGTTGATATTACTGTGGTCTTTATAAAAAACCACATACATCAAATTTCCTCTTTCTGTATCACACAAAGTACCCACTTCTGCAATTGAGGCCCCATAAGCACTCGAGATGAGGCTCCAGTCTAACACTTTCAAATTTTTTGTATTCTCATAAGTAGTTCTTTGGATCGTAGGGATTGACTGAGCACTTGCCTCATGTGAATAAGTAAGCATTAGAGGACCAAAAACCACTAGGATAACCAACAATATCATGTAAAAGACCTTCCGGCTTCTTGTCATTATCCCATCCTGTTTGATTGGAAACATTCATTCCGTAATGAATCCGAACACTTGTAGAATAGAGGTATGCAAAAGAAACCGAAGTTGTCTCGGTCAGAAAGAATGGAGATTGGTATTCTCCTTGGTCGAAGATATGGAATCAGAGAAATT